>Ga0209396_1004086_pt1 | contig 14352 bp, 16 predicted proteins | sample GOMGulsemesocosm_6_FD_184638 | JGI IMG/M metagenome (GOLD analysis project Ga0209396, IMG submission 184638) | Methane-oxidizing microbial communities from mesocosms in the Gulf of Mexico - GOM8C Gulf of Mexico (SPAdes) (version 2) | ecosystem: Environmental > Aquatic > Marine > Cold seeps...
TCTTTTATTCCTTTAGTAGCTTTACAACTCACTAAAACAATACTTAATAAAGCAATGTAATATCCTATTTTCGTCATGTTTAATTGCTTATTTTTTTAGCCTTCTGTAAATATTTTTTTTGATTCTTGGCGTCGTTTAGCAATTGATATGCTTTTGCTATTTCAGTATAAAATTGTGCTTCCATAGTGGGGTTGTCAATTAAATAATCCAATCCGAATACGAGACTTTCTAGCGCTTTTTTTGCTTGATTACTTCGGTTTTGTGCTTGTGCTTGTTGTAAATAAAAAATAGGTTGAGCTGGATATAATCCTAGTGCTTTTTCGCTGTTTTTTAAGGCGTCTTCAATTTTGTTTTCTCGCAAAAGTACTGTTCCTAATAATTTTAGATCTTCAAAGCTAGTGGCGTTATTTTTAGTTACACTGGCTAAATATTTGGTAGCTTTTTCCTTGTCAATACTTGAGTACAATAAAGCCATTCTGCTACTTATAGCCACATTTGGAAATATTTTAATTGCTTCTTCTAATTGAGGCAAAAAAGCATTGTTTTTTGTTGTAAAGTTGAAAAAATCATTTAAAACTTTGTACTTATCAGTGTCACTTAAAGAACCACTTTCAAGTACTTTGTACATTGATGTGATTGCTTTTTTAAAATCTTTAGCATTCATATAAAATTTATACAAAGTAAGATGTGGTACTGCTGAACTTGGGTATGCTTTTGAAAATGCTTCAGAAATTTCAAAACTTTTTTCAGTGTTTTTTAATTTGCTATAGGCGTAAATAAGTTTTATATAATCAGCCTCTGTAGCACTATTTTGTAGTACTTTTTTTTCAATATAATTGGTTTGTTCAGCAAACAAGCTACCATGGATATAAATTTGATGTCTGATTTGTTCCCGATTACGAGTTATTCCTTTTTCATCCAATTCGTTTATTAGTGCTAACGCTTTGTCATACTGTTGGTTTGTGTAATAAGCCCTGATTAAGTCATTAGTGTATTTAGGGTGGATATTCTTTAAGTTTTTTAATGTAGCTATCGTTTGAGGAAGTTTTTTTTGTGAACGATACAAATGATACATTGTTTCTAAAATCCATTGGTTATTAGGCTTTAGCGTATTCGCCTTTTGCAAAGCATTTTCCGCCAATTGTAGCTTGTCAAGCTCATAATAGTTTTTCCCTAATTCAAAATTGATGGCTGCATTGTTTGGGAGCAGAGCATTACATGTTTCAAGTAAGTCAATGGCTTTATCATAATTCTCAATCCCTTTTTGCTTAATGGCTTCAAAAAAAGTAGTTTGCAATTCATCAGAAACATCACCTAAATCATCATTGCGTACTTCCTGAGCTTGTATGGTTAACACGCTTAAAAGAGTAATGAATATGAGTAGAGTTTGTTTCATTAGTTTATCTAATTATCTTTTTACGATAGTACAAAAGTCCAATAAATGAAATCCCCAAAAATAAAGTTAGCCCTTTCATGTAAATAATGGTTTGACATAAATTTATTCCTGAATTGAGTGAAATACAATCGTTCAAGCCGTCAGTTTCATATTTTAAACTTACCATTGTGTTAAAAATTCCAAATGCAAATAATAGAATTACAATAAACGTTAGACCTAAAATGATATAGTATATGTTTTTCCTCAATTATTTCTTTTTATAAAACCAACAACTATTCCACTACAGTATAATCACCAATACTAATTTTCGTAAACTCACCATTGTATTTTACGTGGTTACCAATCATAGCTTCTTCTAAAATAGCATTTTTAATGACAGAATTGGTCTGAATTAACGAATTTTTAATGGTAACGTTTTCTAAAACAGTATTATTACCTATAGAAACATTTGGTCCAACAGTGGTGTTTTTAAGCACTACATTTTCACCAATAAAACAGGGTTCAATGATAGTTGAATTCTCAGAAGTAACAGAATTTGAAACTAATTGCTCTCCGTCAGAAGTTAAAAATTGAAGCATTCTGGTATTCGTATCAATAGCAACTTCTTTATTCCCGCAATCCATCCATTCATCAACAGTTCCGGTAACAAAAGTCTTTCCTTTTGCCATCATTCCTTTAATACCATCGTTAATTTGGTATTCGCCACCATTAATAATATTGTTATCCAAAACATGTTGTAATTCACCTTTTAAAACCGCAACATCTTTAAAGTAATAAATTCCAATAACTGCTTGGTTGGAGACAAATGTTTCTGGCTTTTCTACCAATTCAACAATTTCATTATTTGCATCTAATTTTACTACTCCATATGCTTCAGGTTGTGCTACTTCTTTAGTCCAAATAACAGCATCGGCATTTGGATCTAAATTAAATGAAGCTCTAATTAAGGTATCGGCATAAGCGATTACTGCAGATCCAGAAAGCGAAGGTTCAGCACACATAATTGCATGACCAGTCCCTAAGGGTTCGTTTTGGCGATAAATAGAAGCTTTAGCACCTAAGCTTTCAGCAAGTTTGGTTAAACTTTTTACTACATCATCTCCAAAAAAAGCAGGATCACCTAAAATAAAAGCAATTTCTTCTATTGGTTCATCCAAAATTTTAGCAATATCAGCTACTAATCGGTGAACTATTGGAGTACCTGCAATTGGAATTAATGGTTTTGGTACTGTTAAACTATGTGGTCTTAAACGAGAACCTCTTCCCGCCATTGGTACTATTATTTTCATATAAGTGCCCGCATAGGCGGGTATCTATTTAATTAAACTTTTTTTGTGGGTTCCTATTTTCACAGGGATATATCTACTTCACTCCAGTACTTCCAAAACCTCCTTCTCCACGGGCAGTTTCAGTTAATTCTTGTACTTGAGTCCATTCTGCACGTTCATGTTTTGCAATAATTAATTGTGCCACACGTTCACCGTTTTCAATAGTAAAATTTTCATTTGATAAATTTACTAATATCACGCCAATTTCGCCTCTGTAATCGGCATCAACAGTTCCTGGAGCGTTAAGTACAGTTACTCCTTTTTTAGCAGCTAGGCCACTTCTAGGACGTACTTGTGCTTCATAACCAATAGGTAATTCTATAAATAAACCTGTTTTTACGATGGTTCTTTCTAAAGGTTTTAAGGTGATTGGTTCCGTAATATTGGCACGTAAATCCATTCCTGCAGAGGCGATAGTTTCGTAATGAGGTAATGCATGAGCAGATTTATTGATGATGTTTATAGTCATATCGATATGATTTTATTTTGTCAGTTCGAGCGCAGTCGTGAACTATTTTTGTTTTTTATACTAACCTCTCGACTGCGCTCGAGGAGATAATTTATTTTTGTTTCAATAGTTTTTTGAGATCGTTTTTTTCTAAAAAGAAAACTAGGGCTAAAAATACGACAAGTAATGAAATACCAACGTAATAATTAGCTCTAAAGTAATAGAAAGATATTACTGAAAATGAAATTGATAAAACCATATAAAGGAGTATTCTCTTTAAATTATATGGTATTGGGTAATATTTTCTTCCGTAGTAGTACGATAATATCATCATGCTACTGTATGCTGCTAAGGTAGCTATTGCTGAACCTTTAAATCCTATTATTGGGATTAACCAATAGTTCAATGCTAAAGTGACTACAGCACCAAATGCGGAAATATAGGCCCCAAATTTAGTTCTGTCGGTTACTTTATACCAAACGGAAAGGTTGTGGTAAATACCTAAGCAAAAATTTGCCAATAAAATAAAAGGGAGAATCCACATTGCCTCCCAATATGCTTCGCTTCTTATTATTATCAATTTTAAAACGTCGGAAAATACAACTACTCCTAACATTATCACAGACCCCAAAGCGACAAAAAACTCCAATATTTTAGCATAACTCTTTTCTGGGTTCTTAGTTTTAGCATGACTAAAAAAGAAAGGTTCTATACCAAGTCTGTAAGCGGTAGCAAATAGCGTCATGAATAGCGCTAATTTATAACAAGCCGAATACATACCAATTTGAGTTTCAGCAATGTCTTTTGGTAAAAGATAGTCTAATAATATCCGATCAAAGGTCTCGTTTATTGAAAAGGCTATTCCTGCAATGAGTACGGGCAACGCATACTTCATCATTTTTTTCCATAAAACAGTATCAAAAACATATTTTACTCTAGTGTAAAAAGGGAATAATAGTAGTAAAGTTGAAGCACTCGCTACTAAATTAGAGATGAATATATAATTTACTTCGTAGTTTGGTTTATAGATGTAATTAAATACAGAATCATCCGCAGCTAAGTTTTTTAACCACAACAAGAAAAATAAGTTCAACCCAATATTAATAGCAACGTTAACAATCTTAACAAAAGCATATTTCATTGGTTTTTCATTAGCTCTTAACCATGCAAATGGAATAATTACTAATGCGTCAAAAAATAAAATCCAAATAACTAAACTAATAAACTCTTTACTAATGTCTGTAAATGCTGCAATATGATCTTTAAAAATTAGAACCAAAACGAAGAACGCTACTGAGCTAAGTAGTAGAGAAATTGTTGAGGTTCCTACAACCTTGTTTTTATTATCTTCATTATGAAAAAACCTGAAAAAACCAGTTTCCATTCCGTAGGCCAAAATCACATTAAATATTACAAACCAGGAAAATATTAACGATACTTTACCATATTCTGCAACAGATGTCAATACGCCTGTGTATAAAGGAACAAGCAAAAAACTGAGCATACGAGGTAATACCGTAGCTAAGCCGTAAATAAAAGTTTGTTTAAATAATTTCTGAAAAATGCTCAAGTTGAATATGTAATTTATGCTGTAAAAGTAACTTTTTTGTTGGATTTCTAAAAAAATTAAGCGCCTCTTCGAGTTTGTAAATACTCATAAGCTTCTTTAATTTGCTTGAATTTTTCTTCAGCTGCTTTTACATGGGTATCTCCTAAATGTTGAATTTTATCAGGATGATGTTTTTTTGCCATCTTGCGGTATGCTTTTTTAATTTCATCATCTGAGGCTGACTTTTCTACATCTAAAATCTTGTAAGCATTTTCTTTATCATAACCATTGAAGGTTGCTTTCTGATAATTTGAACGTTGGTTATACCCTGAAAACATTGCTTCTATAGCATCGTAATCTCGTCGACTAATATGTAGGTATCCAGCAATTTTTCTGATTTCTGTTATTTCATTCGGACTTACATATCCATCAGAAGCTGCAATTCCAAATAAATAATGTAGTAGCTGTAAACGAGAAGGATGATCCATGTGTCGTTGGATTTGCATGCAAACCCTTCTAGTGGAAACAGTGTCGTTTTTTATAATTTCATTAAAAATCTTGAAGGCATTATTTGCACGGGTTTTTCCAAAAAGGCTTACAAAATGTGTTCGTACATAATCTAGTTCTCGTTGATCTATTTGATTATCAGCTTTAATAACCAAAGCTGATAAAATCAGTAAGCTAACTTCAAAATCTCCAGGTTCAGTATTTTCTTTTTTTTGTTGTTGCTCCTTTTTAAATTGTTTTGCATCTGCTTGATGAAAACCATCTATCAAACTTCCAAAAGCAAAACCCAGCATGCCGCCAATGGGGCCACCAACGGTCCATCCTAATCCAGCGCCAACAAATTTTGCAAATCCCATTAATACATAGTTATAATCCAAATATACTTGAATTTAAAGCTATTAACGGTGTTATTTAAGTTTTATTTAATAACCCATCAATAGTTTTTATGTATTTTTGCGACTTAATTACTAATAAACACAAAAGAATATATATTATGTATCCACCAGAATTAGTAAAACCAATGCGTGAAGAGTTATCTTCATTTGGTTTTGATGAAGCACATACTGCTGAGGCTGTAACTGCTGTATTAGCAAAAGAAGGAACTACTTTAGTTGTGGTGAATTCTGTATGTGGTTGTGCTGCAAGAAATGCACGTCCAGGAGCAAAAATGTCATTAGAAAACGCAAAGAAGCCAAGCAATTTGGTAACTGTTTTTGCAGGAGTTGATAAAGAGGCTGTTAATGAAGCACGTAGTCATATGATGCCTTTTCCTCCATCATCACCATGTATGGCATTGTTTAAAGATGGAGAATTAGTACACATGTTAGAGCGTCATCATATTGAAGGTAGACCAGCAGATATGATTGCTGAAAACTTAAAAGATGCTTATAACGAGTTCTGCTAAACCGCACCCACCAGTGGGATTAAGATAATAAAAGCCACTAATACACGATTTTGTGTGTTAGTGGTTTTTTTGTTTCAGCATGTCAATTTGATATAATAAGATAAACGCTTTATTTTTTCTATGAATAAACAACAAATAATAGATAACACGATTATCTTCGTAAAGGAGACTTTAAAAAACGCTGAAGGTGGGCATGATTGGTTTCATATAGAACGTGTTTATAAGAATTCATTACTGATTGCAAAGGATGAAGCTGTTGATGTGTTTGTGGTGTCCTTAGGAGCCTTGCTACATGATATAGCAGATTCTAAATTTCATAATGGTGATGAAACTGTTGGACCTAAAATAGCTACTGAATTTTTAGAAAATCAACGAATTGATGCTGTTGTTATTGGGCATGTGGTTCAGATTATAAATAATATTTCTTTTAAAGGAGGAAAAGTGGCACGTACTTTTTCTTCAAAAGAATTGGATGTAGTTCAAGATGCCGATAGGCTAGATGCAATTGGAGCAGTTGGAATTGCTAGAACGTTTAATTATGGAGGATTTAAAAACAGAGCAATTTATAATCCAGAAATTCAACCAGCGTTAAACATGACTAAAGAGGAGTATAAAAACTCCACGGCGCCATCTATAAATCATTTTTATGAGAAGTTATTGTTGTTAAAAGATAAAATGAATACGGATACAGGGAGGCTATTGGCACAGCAACGTCATGAATTTATGGAATTGTATTTAAAACAGTTTTATGCTGAGTGGGAGGGAAGCTGTTAAATTAAAAAGCCTTTTTACAGTGAAGTAAAAAGGCTTTTTATATTATATAAGAGTAACTAAAGTTTACTCCTCATTCTCTAAAGAATTCCATCCTTGTGCTTTCAATTCTATTTTCTGATTACCACGAGTAATTAAATGCATTCCTTCTGAAGCCTCAGCCATATGCCCGATGATTGTAAAATTAGGGTTGGCCTTAATTTTAGGAAAATCTTCTTGGGAAACGGTAAATAACAATTCATAATCCTCTCCTCCGCTTAGTGCAATAGTGGTGCTATCCATGTTAAACTCTTCACAGGCAGAAATTACTTGTTGGTCTAACGGAATTTTATCTTCATATAAATTACATCCAACTTCAGACTGTTTGCATAAATGCATAATTTCAGAAGATAATCCGTCACTAATATCAATCATAGATGTTGGGGTAACTTCTAATTCTTTTAATAATTTAGAAATATCCTTTCTCGCTTCTGGTTTTAATTGTCGTTCAATTAAATAAGAATATTGATCTAAATCGGGTTGATTATTAGGGTCTTCTTGGAAAACTTGTTTTTCGCGCTCTAGAATTTGAAACCCTAAATATGCAGCTGCTAGATCCCCAGTAACCACTAGCAAATCGTTCACTTTTGCGCCATTACGATAAACAATATCTTCTTCGTTAGCTTCACCAATTGCGGTAACGCTAATTAATAAACCGGTTTTAGAAGATGTAGTGTCACCTCCAACCACATCAACATTATATGTTTTGGCAGCAGCATAAATCCCTTCATATAACTCTTCAATAGCTTCTAAAGGAAATCTATTTGAAACAGCAATTGAAATAGTTACCTGAGTAGCCGTTGCATTCATTGCATAAATATCTGATAGATTTACCATTACAGCCTTGTACCCTAAATGTTTTAAAGGCATGTACGACAAATCAAAATGAATTCCTTCCACTAATAAGTCAGTAGAAACAACTGCTTTTTTATCTTTAAAATCAAGTACAGCGGCGTCATCACCAATTCCTTTTAATGTTGACTCTTGCTTAATTTTAAAATTCTGCGTTAAATGGTCAATTAATCCAAACTCACCTAGCTCAGCAATTGATGTTTTTTTCTGGTCTTTATCTTCTATCATACTGCAAAAATAGGATTTTTACCTGTAAAAAAAGGCCTTGATAAATGATTAATGTTTTATTGTATATCTTTACGAGATTCTAAAAAATAATATAGAGCCCAGCTGTTTATGAAAAAAATTAAATATATTTTAAAACATATCTCATTCTTGTTAACTGTATGTGTAATAGTTAATTGTTCTGATGATGAATCGCCAATTATCGCCCCAGTAACAACTGCTCAATTTCCATGTGAGAATGGATTTGCAGATATATATCCATGTGATGGATATGATTTAATGGCGCATATTCCTATTACTGACTTGGGAGGTATAGGAGCAGAAGGAAATGATTCATGGGGTTGGACGGATTCAACTACTGGTAAAGAATACGCTTTGGTAGGAACAACTACTGGTTCAGCATTTGTTGACATATCAAATGCTTCGGTACCAATATTATTAGGGACACTTCCAACAGCTACAATAAATAGTATTTGGAGAGATATTAAAGTATACCAAAATCATGCATTTATAGTTAGTGAAGCTTCTGGGCATGGAATGCAAGTGTTTGATTTAACACGTTTGCGTAATGTAGCTAATCCACCAGAAACATTTACTGCTGATGCGCATTATACTGATTTTGGAAATGCTCATAATATTGTAATTAATGAAGAAAGTGGTTATGCTTATGCCGTAGGAACTAGTACATTTAGTGGTGGTCCACATTTTATAAATATCCAAAATCCAACAGCTCCAATGGCAGCAGGAGGATATGCAATAGATTCTTATTCTCATGATGCACAGGTGATTACATATAATGGGCCTGACGCGGATCATATTGGGAAAGAAATATTAATAGGGAGTAATGAAAATGAAATAGTTATTGTTGATATTACTGATAAAGGAAATCCAACAAATATTTCAAACATCAGTTATAATAATATAGGATATACACATCAAGGTTGGTTTACAGAAGATTTTAGGCATTTTATGGTTGGTGATGAAACAGATGAATTAGGTTTTGGGGGAAATACGAGAACCTTGATTTTTGATTTTTCTGATCTTGATAACCCAGTATTCAATATGGAGTATTTTGGTGCAACAGAAGCTATTGATCATAACCTTTATGTGAAAGGAAATTTATGCTACCAAGCAAATTATACAGCTGGAGTACAGATACTAGATGTGTCAAATATTGAAAATAATGTATTAACTCAAGTAGGCTCTTTTGATACCTACCCAGTAGATAATAATACTGCTTTCCATGGAGCTTGGAATGTATATCCATATTTTGCTAGTGGTAATATTATCATTAGTGATATCGAAGGTGGGTTATTTATTATTCGTAAGAGCGCAAATTAATACCATGAAAATAGTAATCCAAATTTATGTTGCGAGTATATTGCTTTTTTCTTGTTCAAATGACGAAACAAATCAATTACCCAACAACAATGTTTCCAAAGAAATTGAATGGGTAAAAACTTTTGGTGGCACAAAAAATGAACAGGCTAAATCTATTGTAAAAACACAGGATGGTGGTTATGCTGTTTTAGGATTCACTCAAAGTAATGATGGTGATATTTCCGACAAACCAGGTGTAAGTTTTGATTATTGGCTGATGAAATTTGGAGCTAATGATGAGCTGCAATGGGACAAAACTTACGGAGGAACTCTTGACGATAAAGGGACAAAACTGATTCAAACTCAAGATGGAGGCTATGCTATTGTAGGCTATAGTCAAAGTAATGATGAAGATGCAACTCAAAATGCTGGCTCTCATGATTTTTGGATGGTGAAAGTAAGTAGCTCAGGTGCGGTTTTATGGGAGAAATCATTAGGGTATGTAGGTGTAGATAAGGCATTGTCTGTAATACAAACATCTGATAATGGTTATCTAGTAACGGGAATTATTGATGTAACTGCTTCAGGAGGTGCTGGAAATAGCAAGGCCGTGATGCATGCAGGTGGAGATTTTTGGGCTGTAAAGCTTAATACAAATGGCGATACGCTGTGGACCAAATATTTTGGAGGAGGATTAAGTGAAATTCCAAATGATTTAATAGAAACTCAAGACAATGGATTTATATTAGTTGGAACTTCTGATAGTGCAGATGTGGATATTTCAAATAATAAAGGAGGCTACGATTTTTGGTTGGTAAAAATTGATGTAAATGGTGTTTTGGTTTGGGAAAAATCTTTTGGAGGTTCAGAGATTGATGAGGCATATGCGATTACTTCCACTGATGATGGAAATTATATAGTAGTTGGTGATACAAGAAGTACCGATGTTGATGTATCACAAAATAGCGGCTCTGCTGATTTATGGTTAATTAAAATTACACCAAACGGAGATTTAATTTGGGAAAAAACTTTTGGCGGAATCAGTTTTGATGCTGGAAGATCAATAGCAAAAACAGAAGATAATGGGTTTTTAATTGCTGGAAGCTCAAGAAGTTTAGAAGGGAATTTAACCACTAATAACGGTCAAAACGATGCTTGGGTTATGAAAGTGAATAATTCAGGAGCATTAGAATGGCAGAAAACTGTGGGGGGGTCACAAATTGATTTCGCCTATGGAGCTGTGGAGTTAAACGATAAAAAAGTAGTGCTGGTTGGAGAATCAAGTAGCAGTGACTTTGATATTATAGAAAATAAAGGATTTACCGATTTATTAATAGTGAAAATAAAATGAGAAAATTAATTGCAATAATTTTAATAAGTATCATGGTGTTGTCTTCTTGTGTTGAAGAAGATGTCCCAGGATTACAAAACACGAGTGTTTCACTAAACTTTAAACACGATTGGGATGGTGCTAATGTATCGAGTACGAACTTTAATACAATTCAATATTTCAATGAAAATAATGATGAACTAAGTATTGAAAAATTACGATACTTAATATCTGACGTTACTTTTCAAAAATCAAATGGACAAACGATCGTTATTGAAGGGTATAATTTGGTTGATGTAACCAATGATGAAAATTTAACGTACGTATTGCCAATTCAAATTCCAATTGGGACATATTCCAATGTATCATTCACTTTCGGCTTTGATAATGATGATAATACCGATGGAGCTTATATGGATTTAAATTCATCGTCATGGAATGTTCCAGGAATGCTTGGTGGTGGATATCACTTCATGCAATTGGAGGGAAAATTCATTAATAATGTTGCTACTGAACAAGGATATCAATACCACACAATTAGAGCAGTAGACAATGCAGACCCAATGAACCTGGTTTTTCAGGATACTTTTTTTACGGTAAACCTAGGAGAAGTTATTGTACACAATAATTCGTCAGTAGATATAAAAATGAACATTGCTGAGTGGTTTAAGGGTCCTCATCAATGGAATTTAAATGACTTTAATTCTATGTTAATGCCTAATTTTGATGCTCAAGTGAAAATGTACGATAATGGTCAAAATGTTTTTAGCTTAGGAAATGTTAATTAAAAATGAAAGTAAGCTATTACATATTGATTTTGATACTGTTTTTATCATGCTCTAAGGATGATTCAAATACAGCACCTGCTCAATATGTTCCAACTCCTTTAGCATTGGAAACTCCTGCGTTGTTTGAACAGAAAATATTACCTCCATTAATTCCATTTGATAACTCACAAACGGTTGAAGGAGTTGCTTTAGGGAAGAAACTGTTTTTTGACACAATTTTATCGGCAGACAATACACAATCATGTGCGAGTTGTCATGCTCCAGAAAACGCCTTTACTGATGTTTCGCAGTTTAGCGACGGTATTGATGGTGTTTTTGGAAATAGAAATTCTATGCCAATATTTAATGCTGCATTTAATTACGATGAAAAGTTTTTCTGGGATGGTCGTTCGTTTGGTTTAGAATCACAAGCTTTACAACCAGTAGAAAACCCTATTGAAATGCACAATACTTGGGAGCAAGCCGTAGCTGATTTGCAGGAGCATTCAGAATATCCTAATTTGTTTGAATTAGCGTTTGGAACGGCTAATATAAGTTCAGAATTAGTTACCAAAGCAATAGCTCAGTTTGAACGAACCCTTATTTCTGGGAATTCAAAATTTGATAAATATTTATTAGGTACTGCAACCTTAACTCCTCAGGAGTTGAATGGATTTAATGTGTTTATGGATGAAACAAAAGGAGATTGTTTTCATTGTCATGGAAGTGATAATAATCCGTTATGGACGGATAATATTTTTCACAATAATGGATTAGATGCTGTTTTTGCTGACCTTGGTTTAGGTGAAATAACTGGAGATCCTGCAGATAATGGAAAGTTTAAATCCCCATCATTAAGGAATCTTGCTTTCACGGCGCCATATATGCATGACGGTCGATTCAGTACCTTAGATGAGGTTATTAATCATTATAGTGAAGGACTTCAAAACTCTCCAACCATTGATCCTTTAATGAAAAAAGTAGCCGAAGGGGGAGTGCATATTACTGCTCAAGAAAAAGCTGATCTAAAGGCATTCTTGTTATCGTTATCCGACTATGAATTCATCAATAACCCCGACTTTCAGAACTAATAGTTTGTAACCTGTAAATAGTTTTATATTTTAATTTTATCTTTACCGTTGTAAATTTTAGGAGTAGCTAATTGATTGATATTGGTTTGAGAAAAATCTTTATAACCTGATTTGGTTAATACCAACGGAGGGAAAAGTTATCAGTGTTAAAAGCACTTTTACTTCCTGCTCTTTTATTGTTTGTAAATATATTCAGCCTAATCATAAGCTGTTAAAATATTGATGTCAAAAAATAAATTATAAAGAATGAATATTTCAGTGGAACTTACTTTAATGCCTTTACAGGACGATTATAGGGAACATATTGTAAATTTTATCAAACGTTTGCGCGATTCAAATTTTCATGTAGAGGAAAACTCCTTAAGCACACAAGTGTATGGGGAGTATGATGAGGTAATGCTTTTTTTAAAAGAGGAATTAAAACAGTCTTTTCAGGAAACTCAGGCAATAATTGCAAATATGAAAATAGTAAAAACCGATAGAAGTAATTATGAGCCAAGTTTTTGAGTTTTTATTCAGTCAATATTCCGGTTATAGTACCTTGAATATAGCTATAGAAGTCACAGCTATAATATTCAGTATTTTTTCTGTAATATATTCTTTAAAAAATAAAGTTTGGGTTTTCCCTACAGGGATAATAAGTACATTGTTGTTTGTGTATTTGTTGTTCAAATGGGGGTTATTGGGTGACATGATTGTAAATGTATATTATTTTGTAATGAGTATTTACGGATGGTACTTTTGGACGAAAAAAGTAGATGAAACACATGTAACTCCTATTTCATATACGACTAAGAAAGAGCATGTAATAACGCTGTTTATATTTATAGGAACACTTTGTTTTATTTATATAATATACACTGCTTTTGATAAATGGAACGATTGGACAGCTTATGTTGATACTTTTACTACAGGAGTGTTTTTTGTTGGAATGTGGTTAATGGCAAAACGAAAAATAGAAAACTGGATATACTTACTTATAGGGAATGTAATCTCAATTCCTTTATACTTTTACAAAGGGTATACTTTATCAAGTTTTCTATATATTATATTTACAGTACTTGCCGTATTCGGCTATTTAGAATGGAAGAAAAGCTTAGACAAAAAAAGAGTAATTGCATAAAAGCAGTGTTGTTTGGGCCTGAATCAACAGGGAAAACGACACTTGCAAAGCAGTTGGCATTGCATTATCATTCATTTTGGGTGCCAGAATTTTCACGAGCTTATGCTGAAGAAAAACTAAAACAAGGCACTCTCCTTACGAAAAATGATGTGCTTCCAATAGCAATAGGGCAAATGGAATTAGAGAATAGTTTTTCTGAAAAGGCAAAAGGTATTTTATTTTGCGATACGAACTTATTAGAAACAAAAGTGTATTCTGAATATATATATGATGGCTATTGTCCAGATGTTCTAAAAGAAAGTATAGCGAAAAATCATTATGACTTATATTTATTAACGGATATTGATATTTCTTGGGAATATGATTTAGTGAGAAGTTCAGATAATGATCGTAAAAAGATGTTTGATCGTTTTAAAAATGAGTTAGACGCACGTAAACTACCGTATATTGTTCTGTCTGGTAATAAAGAATCTAGATTAAACAAAGCAATCGAGCATATTGACTTGATTTCAAAATAATAATCTCGATTAGTGGCCAACGAAAATCTTTTAAGAAAAAAAGGATAGAAATTAATCTCCTATTAGTTTTTGTTCATACATTTGCCACCGTTCTCAAAAAGGGGTGCCGTTAAGGCTGAGATCATACCCAATGAACCTAGAACAGGTAATGCTGTTTAGGGAGGCGATAGTCGCCATTTTGAAT
>Ga0209396_1004087_pt1 | contig 14351 bp, 11 predicted proteins | sample GOMGulsemesocosm_6_FD_184638 | JGI IMG/M metagenome (GOLD analysis project Ga0209396, IMG submission 184638) | Methane-oxidizing microbial communities from mesocosms in the Gulf of Mexico - GOM8C Gulf of Mexico (SPAdes) (version 2) | ecosystem: Environmental > Aquatic > Marine > Cold seeps...
CAGCAACATGCTTAGGCGCAGCGACAAAGATACGTTTTGACTGATAAATTTTACGATAGATCAAACTCGAGTCTTTGACATCGTTAAAACTTGCACGTACCGCTAAGTCAAAACTGTCCTTTATCAGATCTACGTTTTGTCGGCCTTGCTGAACTTCGATGGTGACTTTGGGATGTTGCTGCAAAAATGGGGTTGCTATTTTTGGAAGGATAATATCGGCAAAATTTTGTGGTACAGCGACGCGTAAATGACCCACAGCTTGTTGCTGCATTTCACTGATCAAATCTTCTCCTTGCTCTAATTGCGCCATTGCTCGATGGCAAAAAACTAAATACTGCTCTCCCGCATCAGTTAATTTTACAGTGCGCGTGGTGCGTTGTAATAATTTAACGCCTAGGTGTGCCTCAAGTTGACTGACCTTATTGCTCACTGTCGACTTTTCAATACCCAGCATTTGTGCTGCTTGTGTAAAGCTTTGTAGCTCTGCTACTCGGCAAAATATACGGATTTGGTTTAAATCATTGTTCATATCAGAAAACAATCTTTTGTAATTTTAGCTAATTATCTATTTAAGAATATCAATTAAACTGCACTTCATAAACTAATAGTTGATATATATTTGGAGTTAGACGATGAAATCTTTTAGTTGGTCATACAAATTGTTGCATTGGTTGATGGCAACATTAATCTTAATTATGTTTCTTGCGTTGCAAGGCTTTAACCCAGAAATGAGCGATGCCGACCGAACCATGATGCTTATTGGACATTCAAGTATAGGCACTGTTATTACTATGCTTTTACTGATACGTATCAGCAAACGTTTTATTTTAAAACACAAACGACCTGCGCTTCATACAGGACAAAAACAAGCTACGGCCGCTAAACTAACTCATTACTGCTTGTATCTATTAATGGTATTGGTGCCATTAACAGGATTTTTAACTGCCTATTTTCATGAGTTGCCCGTGCAATTATTTGGAAGTGTTTTATTAAACGGTAGCGAAAATAGTGAAGCTTTTACCAAACTACGTCAAGTTCATTCAACGTTTGTCATTACACTGATGGGATTAGTGATTATGCATATAACAGCAGCACTTATACATAAGCTTATGTTGAGAGACAATGTGCTAAGCAGCATGCGCCCATGGGTTGCAAGAAAACAGAGCTAATCTGCCATTTTTCAATAAAAATAATACAGTAAAGATTAATCAACTGTGCATAATAAGCCCCTAATTCTGGATAAAAAACATACTACTAGTATTCTGATATGAACCATTGTAATCTACTTACACTGTTGTTTTTTCGTACATAATTCAACATACCGTCCATCATTTAAAATTAAAGACAGTTAAAGGAATACACAATGAAAAAAACATTCGCATTAATTTCAATCCTTGTTGCTGGTTTGTTCAGCGGTAATACACTCGCAGCGACTGCAACTATTGGCCCTTGCCAAAAGGTCAGCTGCGTTGATTATTTCCAAAAATATAAAAAGTATGCACGCATTGGCTATAGCGACGCTATGGTGACATTAGCTGAAATGTATTATTACGGTCATGGCACCGAGGTGAACAAAAAGAAAGCTCTTAAGCAATTTAAGAGCGCAGCGAAATACGGTTCGGTTAAAGGCCAACACAAAACAGCGATGATGTACCTGAACAATGAAGAATTCAAAGATTTAGATAAAGGTGTAAAGTATTTAAAAAAAGCAGCGAGAAACAATAGTACAGGATCCTCATTCTTGTTAGGTATCATGTATTTCGATAAGGACTTTTATGAGCAAGACTTTGAAGAAGCCGATAAGTGGTTAAGCAAAGCCTATCGAGGAGGCTTTAAACGAATGCTGCCTTACATAGAGTTAATGAAAAAATCAGAACACTTTAATGAAAATAATTTACCTGATCTTATCGATGCAATAAAAGAGAATCCTATTACCATCGCTGAAATTCCTCCTGTGACGATAGCTACAGTTGCGCCAGTAAAAATAGCATCAACCAAGCCCATAACAACTAAATCCGTATCACTTACTGAAACACCAGCAGAAAAAGCGGAGAATACTTCCAAAAAGAATTTAGAAGTAATCACTGTTTATAGTAATCTGAACGATATTTTAGATTCACAATTATTAAGCTTTAGATATGCCTCACCTGAAAAGGGTGCACAGAGTACAGGTTCAAGAGTTATAGGTAAAACATGTGCGCAAACAATGTCTTGTGCTCCCACCAGTCAAGCTGATTTCGACAGGGGTATAAGGTTAGTTATGGGTGACCATGCTGTTGCCAAGTTTAGTGAAGTATTTCGTGGGTATGCAGGGTTTTAGTGTAAAGGTTTACTTAAGCAGGAGTAAATATAACACTTCGAAGTGACCAAGCTTGACTACAAATCTCTCTTGGTCCTTATATTAACCGCTCACTTAGCGAATTGAGGTCTCTTCAGTGTGCACTTACCAACTAAAGCTAGTATTAAACGAGCGCTGAACTTCCTTTAATCACACCTCTAACATGCGGTAATATACGACGACTAACAGGTATTTCATCGCCGCTTTTCAATGCTAGTATGCCACTACTCGTCGCACCATTTTTAGATGAGGAGACTGACACCACCTCATCTAAGTTAACGATATAAGAGCGATGTACTTTCAAGAAGGATGATGGAAGTTGTTCTTCTATACTTTTTAATGTACCGCTAAATAATGACTGACTTTGATTGGTGAGGAAAATCTCAACATAATCGCCTGCAGCTTTGCAATAAGCGACTTCATGAACTGGAATTATTTCAATTTTACCCGCGCTACTCAGTTGCAGTGTCGTTGGTGATTTTTGCTGTGCTAGCTGATCAATCTTCAATTGCAATTTAACCAATTTCTGCTCTTCTTCTTTTCTGAGCACTTTATCTTTAACCGACTGATTAACTATTTTAATGACAAGAAAAGCCATCATGCCCGTAACGATATAATAAAAATACATGGAGTTGAAGTTGCCAAAAGTGAACACTATGGTTAAGCAAAAAACACTATAAGCAATAAAATACGAAATGGATTCTTGAGACCTTATTTTCCAGCAGCTCAAGCCAGATATGACGACACAAAACAATGCCGGCACCAAAATAGCGATGGCTGACTTGCCATCAAAACCAGGTATCATAAACGATAGAAGTAGCGTCAAGGGCACGACTAACATCAAGTAAAGGTTTCGTTGACCCTGAGCAAATTTTTTAAGGGTGAATAACAGCAAGCTAAAGCCAAAGACCAATGACAAAACAACGATTGCGATTAAGCGAATATCATGTAACGGATAACTGTAATTAAAAATAACGCGGCTGATTTCGGTAAATAATTGTCCACTGGCTGCCGCCAACATCAACAAAATAAGAGCGGGTGTTTCTTTATCTTCTTCGCTAAACACCAAGGTAATTAAATAAGTACAACCAAGTAACATAGCGCCCAATAAACTAAGTAAAATAAGTAAGTCGCGCTTAAAAAAATCACTCGTTTGTCCATATTCGGAAATACCGATGAAATGAATTGGCCTTGCAAGGGTAAGAAGACCATGATGACTTGAAGCATGAATAATGATTTCATTCGCTCCCCGATTAAGCAGCCTTGGTGGAATATAAAATTTAGCATCCATATCACCTGAAAACTCTTCATTTTTTAAAAAATTAGGCGTGCCGTTGCTACCTAGTTTTTCACCATTCAAAAAAACTTCGCTCGACATTTTAGCAAAAACAAAGATCGCTGAGGGTTGCTTCCTTTTCAAATAGGCGTCAGATACTGTTAAATTCGCTTTCAACCATAATTCAACATTTTGTGGATCGATATCAAACAAAAGACCTTGCTGACATTCTTTTTCGGTAAACGTTGGCTGAGTCTTTTGTTCGGGTTTTGCCGAACAAAAAACGACAGACTCAGTATCAATTGAGATAGTTGCTTGAGCAAAAGCTAATGACTGAACAAAAGCATACAATATAAAAAACACACAAGCTAGGTACACTCGTTTATTCATAGATTTCTCTGTTACCGTTCATCGATTTATCCATACCGTTCGTCACTTTAACCTATAAAATCAGTAGCTTTAAAAGAATAACACATGCGCCATAATCTAGAGTACGTTTAAATGATTGCACTTAAATACACGCAGTCGTAAGGACAATTCATATGCCACATCAGCAGTTACAGAGCACCATACAAAAGTCGTTAATAATACTAACACTATTTATTTCAAACCAGGCGTTAGCTCACAATAAAAATGTGCAGAAATTTCCTAATGAAAAAGCAATCGTCTTCACCACCATGGATAATAAAACAACCGATGCTTTTGAAGGTTACATTGAAGTACCTGAAAATAGAAATAACGATAACAGTCGATTAATTCCTGTTAAATATGTTCGTTTTCCAGCAACAGGTAATAAAAATGGCTCACCAATAATTTACTTATCCGGTGGACCTGGAGGTTCTGGTATTGATACCGCTAAATATCCTAACTTTCGTTTTCCCTTATTTATGGCGTTAAGAGAATTTGGTGATGTAATCGCCTTAGACCAACGAGGTACTGGAGCCTCAAAAACAGCGGCCAAATGTGTTTCGTCTCATACTTTACCGCTAACGACGAAATTAACAAGCAATAGCGTCACTCAGTTGTATCAAAAAGCAGCCAGCGAGTGTGTCGAGTTTTGGCACAACGAAGGGGTTGATATTTTAGGTTATACAACAACACAAAGTGCTTTAGATATAGAGGACTTAAGAAGGCACCTACAAGCCAAGAAAGTAACATTGTGGGGTATATCTTACGGAAGCCACCTTGCTTTTTCAGCTATGAAACAGTTAAACGGTAGCATTGATAAGGTCATTATTGCCAGTGCAGAAGGCTTAAATCAAACGGTAAAATTGCCCGCAGAAACTGATGCCTATTTTGCACGATTACAACAAGCGATAAATACTCAGCCTGATGCGAAAAACGCTTACCCCGACATTATTAAATTAATGCAAGGTGTACATAAAAAATTAGATAAAAATCCAATGCCAATGAGTATTCCTCAACGAGGTGGCGCTAACATTGACATGTTATTTCAAAAAGTACATTTACAAATTATCGCCTCTTCAATGATTTCAGATCCTCAACGCGGCGTAAAACACTTATTAATGCTGTATAAAACATTAGCTCAAGGCAGTGATGCTGTGTTAATTGAAGTCTTAAAACGTGGTTATTTTACTAATGCACCAATTTCATTTGATGCCATGTCATTTGCTATGGATATTGCCTCGGGTATTACCGATGAAAGGTTGGCATTAGTAACCGAACAAGCCAAAACGTCATTGTTAGGTTTAGCGCTTAATTTTCCTATGCCGCATTTAAATAAAGCAGTGGAAGGTTTAGATTTAGGTGATAGTTTTCGTGAACACCCTATTAGTGATGTACCTACGCTTTTATTAACCGGCACATTAGATGGAAGAACTTATCTTGAATCACAGAAGGCAGCGACCCAAGGTCTATCTAATTTAACTCAAGTGACTATCAATAATGCCGGGCATAATCTGTTTATGGTGTCGCCAGAAGTCACAGAGACCATTAAGTCATTTTTGAGTGGTAAGGAAGTAACAACTAAATCAATTTCAATTGATTTACCTAATTTTTCCCCTAAGAAATAATATTGCTCACAAATAAGCTCACATAAGAGTCAGACGTCTAAAAGGAAGATTAAGCAATCGACTATTTAATGATTTTTAATGCCTGATACTATTGGGCCAGAGTACACTCAACTCTGGCCCAATAGTCTTTTACTTAGTAAAGCTACTGTCGGGATTACCGGAAAAACATGCTAAAACATAAGGATAGATTTCTGTAATGTAATATCCGTATACACCATTTATCGTCATTCCATTGCATTCATCTAAATCGCCTAATGCTTCAATATACTCATAATCATCACGGTAAGTTCCGTCGTAGGTACCACCTGGATCACTTCCTCCCGTTGGGCGACTACCAGCCTTTAAGCGATAACTTGACTGTGCTTTACGAATAACGCCTTGATCATCAAAATTAGAACCAAATATAGGAAAACCATCTGCGGCAAAGCCTATTACAGGTGAGTCTTGCTCTTGTTCACTGTCAAAGAGTGCTAACGGTGAACCATGATAATGATACGTTCCATCGGGTTGTGCATGTGCGTTATGTGAGTCAACAGCAAAACCATTAGCTTCAAACATAGGGTCATAACGCCATGCTTGACTCATATCATTACAGCCTATCTTGCCATTACCAATACCGTAACAGCCTGCAGCTAACAGATCGACTTTAACGCCATTTAGCATAATAGCATTATCCACTTGTAATGAGATACTTGTTGGCTGAAGTGCAATGGTTGGAGAGGTAGTGATCTCAAACAAATCATTTTGCTCACTTACATCATTGGGAAATGCATTACCGCCATCGTTAAAATCATGATTTGGTATAGCATTGCTTTGAAAAACACACTTATCGCCTACTTGTGAAATAACTAAATTGCCAAAAAAGACTATACCTTTATTTACGTCATTTACCGTCGAAGTAAATTGTTCAATATAATCAATACAATTTTGGCTTTTATTTACCAAAATCGCATTCGTGATATCGATAGGACTTGCTGTTTCGTCTCCAAGGATAAGTGCAGCATAACTTTCTAAATCACTTACCTTTTCCAGTAATTCTGTATCGCTTGTTGGTAACAAATCATCCATTTCTTCAAAGCCATCTAACAATGAAAAGAGTTGTTGACTGCCATCATCAAGTTCAATCAATTTGTACTCTTTTGAACGAGTTGTCCAACCCGAAACCTCGTCCGACTTAAATGCAGTGTAAATGTTATTTCTGCCGAGATTGACATCATTCGAGAAGAGCGCTTTAAAGCTATGGCTATCATGTATGGTCGTTTCAGTTATTCCTGCGATATTAGCAATTGTCGCAAATAAGTCAGTCGCCGTAACCAAGGCAGTTTCGCGTACATTGATGCGGGAAACTCCTTTGCCAGAAACAACAAACGGGGTAGCAACCCCACCTTGATATAAACTGCCTTTAGCATGTGATGTCTTATAAACTGCCGTGTCGATCACTCCACTTGGTGTGCCATTATCACCGATAAAAATAATAAGCGTATTGTCCCGAGTCTCTTCATCTAATGTACTAATTAAGCGGCCTATTTCAGTATCCATGGCTTCAATTGCGGCTAGATAATATGCGCGTTTATTATCCTTTATATCGATATCTGTACCAGACAGGTTACGCTCGTGTAGTGATTGCGGTGGTAAATGAAAAGGTGAGTGAGGGGCAGAGTAGGCAACCCAAGCAAACCAAGGCGTCTCTTGTTCATTTATCCATTTAGCTGCTAAATCAGTAATTTTAGTTGAATGGTATTCTGATACACTTTCTGTAATGCCATTTATAGTTAATGACCAGTCATAATAGTCGGATATATTAGATAAGTTCCCCGCATAATAATCAACACCAACATCGTTTGGGTGGCTATCATTGCCGCCTCCACCACCTAAATGCCACTTGCCAAATACCGCAGACTGATATTGCGCTGTTACAGTATTAGCTTTTAAGTGCTGTTGTAATATTTCGTGATCTACTGATAAATTTGCAGGAATAGACTCAACGCCACTATTTATTCCGTATTTTCCGGTAATAATAGTGCCTCGGGTAGTCGAGCAAGCAGGTGTAACCCACATATTATCAAAGGTAATACCTTGCTGCGCTAACTCATTTAAAGTTGGGGTATTGGGTAAATCGTCACTGACACTATATTGAGCCGAAGCATCGAGCCCCTGATCATCTGAAATAATGAACAATACGTTAGGGGCTTGATCAACCTCAATGGGCGTTTCTACTGGCGGTGTTACTATTTCGGGGTCTGGCGTTTCTACTGGTGTCGTTATTATTTCTGTCTGTACCGTTTCTTCAGCCGTTACCGTTTCGCTATCGCTTCCGCCACCACAACCGCCTAGTAAACCTATAAAAATAAAAGTACATAACGCTTTATTAATGTACATCGCCAGCCACCTATTCAATATTATAAATTACCCTACTCACTTTTATCACTGAAGCATTCTGAAACTTCAGGATATAAACACGATAACAATGAAATGTGTAAGAAATGAGAAGAGAGCCTTTTATGCTAAGAATAGTAGAATAGGTTAGAAATGATAACTTCTACTTTGAAGACTCTAGGTTAGTGGCATCAATCACAGCGCCAATCATATGCACTTAGAATTTCGGATACACTGTTACTACTATGATCTTTATTGGTAACTCTAATCATAGGGATACCTCGTTTATTCAAGGTCATGTGAAAGATATTAGCTTCTTTGAATTTTTGAGATAAATTTTGCTGACTACACTCATTGCCCAGGTTTATGAGTGAAAGTGACTTTGCCTCTTTTAAACTATCTTTACGAAGTTGAATTAAGCTCTCTTTAAAACTAATGTGCACTAAAACATAATCCTCGCCCATCAGGTAGTCGTATTGATATGGAATATTATTCTTCATTAATTTTGAGATAAATAAGCCATTGGTAAATTGATCATTGAAGCTTTCGACTGAATAAAATTCAGCCTCATGGCTACAACTAAGACAGGTTAGTAACAATAAAGAGAGCAGTATTATTTTCATGGTCTACGGCCTAGGTAAAAGAAGTGAAGGACTGTTTTGACTATTTTAACTCAAGCGCTTTTCTGCCATTCACTTCGAATATTATATCTTCTAAAACTATTATGGTTACAGCTACAGAATTAAGACGCTTGAGCTTTCTTAGTCACTTCACTCACCGCCAGCTTAGATAAACTATCATCCGCTCAATTTCACCTTGAGGGATTGAGTCGTCAAGGATGATTGTAATTTAAAGTCGCTTATCCATGTAAGTATTAACACAGTTTTATTTAAAACTAACCATCAATATTTATACCTTTATCCCTAGCCCGCTTTCTCCACAGTCGACGTGCCTCCTTTTGCATATCTATTTTTTTATCTTTTTCATCGATAATCTCTACCCCCAGTGCGGTTTCAATAACATCCTCTAAGGTGATGATCCCCTGAATGCTGCCATATTCGTTAACAACTAACATAATGTGAGTGCGCTCTTCCACAAGTTTACTAAAAATATGGAGCAGTGGGCTCACTTCAGGTATTACAGGTATTGGACGAAGGTAATTTCCTAAGCTGTTTTGCCCATTGCCTCTCGCTTGAGCTAACAGTAAATCACTGCGAAAAACATAACCAATAATATTTTCTGATTCATTTTTATAAATAGGAATTCTTGAAAAGAATACTTTGTCGTATTTATGATAATACTCTTCAACCAATAAACTCTCTGTTAAACTAAAAATAACCGTTCTTGGTGTCATCGCATCCTTTACCTTCATTTTTCGCAACAGTAATAAATTTTTCAGAAAATGAGTTTCTTGCTCTTCTAACTGCCCTTCTTCTGCCCCCAGCTCCGCCATTAAGGAAAACTCCTCTCGACTAAAGCCGTTGAGTGTTTGTTCACCTTTAAAGCAATTAGTGATGTTTTCAGCCAATTTAATAAATGGATACAAAAGCCAAATCATGTACTTCAAGGCTACTGCTGAAACTGGCGCTAACTCTCGCCAATACTGAGCACCTAATGTTTTAGGAATAATTTCAGAAAAAATAAGAATTAGCATAGTTAATACAGCAGAAAAAACACCTACATAAACATTACCAAATACTTGTGCTGCCTGTGCGCCAGCTCCCGCTGCACCAATAGTGTGAGCAATGGTATTTAAAGTGAGAATGGCAATTAATGGCTTACCAATGTCAGACTTCCACTTTTTAAATAGCTCTCCTGCGGGTTTTCCTTCGCTTATTAACATCGCAATATAAGCATGATTAACACTCAATAAAACAGCTTCAAGAATTGAACAAAGAAAAGAGAATGCAATCGCAACAAAGATATAGATAAAAAGCAGATCCATAAAAAACGAGTTCCTCTATTAAATAGATAATTACGCCCTACTATTTTATTTTAGAAGCTAAATGCACTTTATACATAAGAAAATTAACCTATAAACATAAGTACTACTTTTTAAAAACGGCTGATATCCACTAGCGTATTGACCTGAGTAACAGCACTTCTTTTGTCCGTTCTTCATTTCCTTTTACTTGATGTTATTAATTTGTTAACTTCAATGCGGTTATAATATTTTTATACTATTAAGCCTATGATTTTTAGGGTTAATGAGCACACCATTAGAGGGCGTTATGATAAAGAAAACATTTAAATGGCTTGGGATTTTATTACTCACTGTTATTGTGATTGGTGGCAGTTTCACCGCTTATGAATGGAATGCCGATAAGCCTTTGCGATTTCGATCTTTTGTTGATCGAGAAGTACTAAAAATGGCTTTTGAAAGCCCTGAAACACTCACGTCATTAGGATTTTTGGAGTCACTCGGAATCACTGGTCATAATGCTAAACTTGATGATGCAAGTCAGGCTAAAGCAGATGAGCTATTTGTTAAATTAAAGCAAGTACATAAAACGCTTAGTTCATATGAAAATAATAACTTAAGTAAGGAAGATCTTCTTTCTAAAGAAATAGCGCTTTATTTATTAGATTTTGCTAAAAACTCTGAGCAATTTCGTTATCACAATTATCCGGTAAACCAATTGTTTGGTATCCAAAATGGCTACCCTAGCTTTATGGAAGCTCAACACCAAATCAATAGTACTGATGATGTAGAAAACTACTTATCACGTTTAACATTAGTGAAAGTTAAATTCACGCAGGAACTTGAAGGAATAAAGCTAAGAGAAGAAAAAGGCATCATCCCACCGTTATTTGTTATTGAACGTGTGCTTGAAGAAATGAACAAATTTGTCGAGCAACCGATAGAGGAAAATATCCTGTATACCTCGCTGGCAAAGAAAATGACAGACAATGACAATATTGACAGTACAGAGCAGGCTAAGCTATTAGCCAATGCGAAAGTTAATATTGCTGAATATGTACACCCCGCCTACCAATTACTGATTGATTATTTTACTGACTTACAATCAAAAGCAACAAATGATGATGGCTTTTGGCGTTTACCTAATGGTGAAGAAGCATATGCTAGTTCATTAAAATTCTTCACTACAACTGATTACACTCCTCAATATATACATGATATTGGCTTAAAAGAAGTAAACCGTATTCAGTCAGAAATTATGACTATTCTTGCAGAGCAAGATTTCGATGTCACTCAAGGGTTCAGTGCAGCGATAGAAAATTTAGCCGCGCAAGAGAGCTTTTATTATGAGGACAGTGATGCTGGCCGAGCACAAATCTTAGTTGATTATCAAAAAATTCTTGATGAGATAGATGCAGGCTTAGACTCAGCGTTTAGAATCCGCCCAAATGCAGGAATGGAAGTTGTAAGGATTCCAGAGTTTAAAGAAAAAACAGCCCCGGGTGCTTATTATCAACAGCCGGCAATAGATGGCAGTCGCCCGGGCCGATTTTTTGCCAATTTATATGATATTAAAGCAACGCCAAAGTATTCGATGAGAACCTTAGCTTACCATGAAGGCATTCCAGGCCATCACTTTCAAATTGCTGTAGCGATGGAGTTAGAAGGCTTACCACTATTTAGAATGTTTTCACCTTTTACCGCTTATGTAGAAGGTTGGGCGTTATATAGTGAGTATCTGGCTTGGGAAATGGGTTTTCAAGACGACCCATTCGATAACATTGGTCGCTTACAAGCAGAGTTATTCAGGGCTGTTCGCTTAGTGGTTGATACCGGTATTCATTATAAAAAATGGACGAGAGAACAAGCTATCACTTACATGAAGGTAAATACCGGCATGGCGCAATCAGATGTAGTTTCTGAAATCGAACGTTATATCGTAATGCCTGGCCAGGCAACATCATATAAAGTGGGTATGATGAAAATTTTAGAATTACGAGAGAAAGCCAAACGCGCCTTAGGTGATAAATTTGACCTACGAGACTTTCATGATGTCATGTTAAAAAATGGTGCGGTGCCACTTAATATTTTAGAGGTTTTCATTGATAACTACATAGCTGATACATTGAAGAAGTAAACGCTACACCTACTTTATTTATGGCATAAACAATAAAAAGGCCAATGACTGGCCTTTTTATTAATCTAAACCTTAATAGCTGAAACATTAGCTTAGACTTATACCCATTACACCTGGAGATGGAGCTTGCAGCGAGAAATTAAAGGCTTAGAGGCAAGTCATTGATTGAAGATAATGGTTATTTCATTGTCAAAATCAATAGCGATGGATATAAGCCTTTAAAACTCGCCCTTTGGGGACATCTGAGTAAATCATCTTCTGCGGTGCATTGGTTTTAAGGTAGCAACCATTAATAGCAAATGCGTCTTGAATATGAATCACTCTGGTTGCTAAATATGAGGAAGTATTGACTGCTGATCTTTCTTGGTCATTTTACTAACCACTAACTTAAACGAGTTATCTATCATGCGTTCAATCTCTCCCGGTGGAATTGAACCGTCAAGAATAATAGTATTCCAAAGGCGCTTGACCATATCAACATTAGCGCTACTTAGTTTATCTAATATAACGCTAATTAAAATATACCTAAATATCGTTTTGCCATTTTATGAGCTGCATCTAAGCTTAAATTAGCAGCAACATCTAAGTCTGGTATCACACCTGTTTCTTCCCAATTCGAATGAGTAGTTGGATGTATAGGGATAGCGATTGGCATATTTAAGCTAATATAATTGTTAATTTTCTTATTTTTCAGTACATAAGCAACTCCCATTGTTTCCTCACCCACGATAACTGCTTTTTTCAAATGCTTGAGAGTGTAGCTAAAAAACTCACCTGAATTTGAAAGAGAGGACGATGTAAGTATATAAATAGGAAAGTTATGCTTAAATTTATCATTGCCATTATTTTCAAACGCTCTTAATCGCTTTCTCTTATTTTGTTTGTCATAAATAATCTCACTTAGTATCGTACTTTTTTTTGTAAAAAAACTCATAAAATATTGCGCTAACAGTATCGAATCACCTTCCGTATCCCGTAAATCTATGATTAATGCGTCTACTTTAGATAACTCTTTTAATGCGTGAAAAATTTCATTTTTTGCATTATGAGTTTGATAAAAGTAATTCATCCTCATATAACCTATATTACCTGAAAGGAGATCTACACCAATAATTCCATCACTATCCTGAATTTTAAACGGACTTTTATTCAGTGCTTTTTCAAGAATAAATGCAGGATTTGTTTCAACGATATCGAGATACATATCACCACTAGCACCTCGCATAATTGCATTAAGACTTCTTATAAAAGAATACCAATCACTAATTTCATCAAACGCTTTATTGGCTAATTTATGTCTCAATGCCTCTTCTACTAATAATGATTTTTCTGGATAAATATACTCCTTATCTAAAAGTAGTATGATGTTCTCAATCGATTTTTCGATATTTTCTTTAGACAAGCTATGGTTTAGGCTTTCCGTGTTTAAGTCTGATGCTTGTGAAAAAGCTATGCTCAAGCAGAGTAAAAAACACATCAATATTGTTTTAATTTTTTTCATATTACTTATTCTCATGTATGACTAAAATTACCGCTAAACATTGTTTAGCGGTTATGGATAAAGTAGAACATGAAACTAATGCGGGTAGGTTAGCTGAGCTTTATATTGCAAGTTACTGGTTTTCCAGCCTGATATGTTTAAACGCGATCCATACCTCAAAACTATATACCAAGGAGGTGGTGATCTGGTTGGTTTATACCATTGATAATTTACAGCACAGATCAAAAATAAAAATAATAAAACAACCAGAATATAGTCAATAGTAATTTGATTTAAATGATTGAAATTTGCAGCTTGATTAATATTTACAAAAACACCAACGCTAATAACTAGGTTATCAATTTCAGCAATAGGCGATTTATACTCAACTGAATGATTAAATTCACTGGAAGAGGTCATGCCCCCTAGCGTTAAAATTAACAATATAGATGCTAAAAAACAAAGTGATTTTTTAAATAAAAGCACGTAGTTAATCATTTGGATGAATTGATTTTAACAGTGTAGCATTGGTTAATAGTGAATAGAAATCGACTGCTGATCTTTCTTGGTCATCTTACTAACCACTAACTTAAACGAGTTATCTATCATGCGCTCAATTTCACCTTGAGGAATTGAACCGTCAAGAATAATAGTATTCCACAATCGCTTATTCATATGATAACCAGGGATAATTGAGGGAAATATATCTCGTAGCATTACTGCTTCATCTGGGTCACATTTAAGATTCATCCACCAGCCTTCCTTATCTCCCTCCACGCCCTCAGCATTG
>Ga0209396_1004091_pt1 | contig 14345 bp, 11 predicted proteins | sample GOMGulsemesocosm_6_FD_184638 | JGI IMG/M metagenome (GOLD analysis project Ga0209396, IMG submission 184638) | Methane-oxidizing microbial communities from mesocosms in the Gulf of Mexico - GOM8C Gulf of Mexico (SPAdes) (version 2) | ecosystem: Environmental > Aquatic > Marine > Cold seeps...
AACCGGCCAATAGGCGATACATTTTTCCGTACTGCATTCTGCGGACCAAAATGATCACCTTCTGCAATACAAAATGATCACTTCCTGCGATTTAAAATGATCACTCTCTGCGATTGAAACTGTGACACTTTTGGGTAGTTAGCGCAGAAGGTGATCGAGCAGTCGCAGAGAGTGATCACGTTATCGCAGAACTTTTTCCTACGCATTAATTTCAATCACTTTTAGCGTTGTATTCTCAGTGTTTTTCACTCGGAGATTACAATGCCAAACAAGAGATTAATTATGCGTCAAATCAAAGAAATTCTTCGCCTAAAATTTGCGGCGAATCTTAGTCATCGTAAAATTTCTAGTAGCTTAAATATCGCAGTTGGCACTGTGTCTGTTTACACCAAACGCGCCTCCGAATTAGGCATCTCATGGCCTTTACCTGAGGAGATGAGTGATCGTGAATTAGAGAAGCTATTCTTCCCAACACCTAAAGCTAGTGGCCGCTTCGGTCGCATCGCGCCTGATTGCCCTGCTATCCATCAAGAGCTTAAGAAAAAAGGCGTCACTAAACAGCTTTTATGGGAAGAGTACAAACAAGCACACGGCCGCGCAGGGTATCAGCTATCGCAATATTGCGGTTATTATCGCCGCTGGCTTAAGTCTCAGCAACGGTCTATGCGCCATGTACACAAGGCAGGTGAGAAGTTGTTCGTGGATTACAGCGGCGCTACCGTCCCAATCGTGAACCCTAATACGGGAGAAGCACGCTTTGCTGAAATCTTCGTTGCTGTGCTTGGCGCGAGTAACTATACCTTTGTCATGGCATCATGGACGCAGCGTAAAGCAGACTGGATTGAGTCCCACGTTAAGGCATTTGAGTTCCTTGGTGGTGTACCTGAAATCGTCGTTCCCGATCAGTTGCGCAGCGCAGTGAGCAAACCTTGTCGATATGAGCCTGAAATCAACACTAGTTATCAGCATATGGCATCGCACTACTCAACGGTCATTATCCCTGCTAGACCTTTAAAACCTAAGGATAAAGCGAAAGCCGAGAATGCAGTGTTGATCGTGCAGCGGTGGATATTGGCGCGGTTGCGACATCAAACATTTTTTACACTCGCAGAACTCAATATCGTCATCAAAGCACTGCTTGAAGACCTGAATCAACGGCCATTCAAGAAGTTGCCAGGTAGTCGCTTAAGTCAGTTTGAGCTATTAGACAAACCTGCCCTCAAGGCACTACCTGCCAGCCCTTATACTTATCTTGAGTTTAAGCTGGCTAGAGTCAATATCGACTACCACTTTGAGTTTGAAAAACATTATTACTCAGTGCCTCACCATCTAGTAAAAAGCCAAGTAGAGCTACAGATTAGCCGCGATGGCATAGCGGTGTTCTTCAAAGGTAATCAAGTCGCCAGACACGCGCGTAGTCAGCGCTTAGGAGGATTTACCACCCAAAACACGCATATGCCAGAGGCACACCAACAGCACCAAAAATGGACACCGAAAAGGTTGACGAGCTGGGGCGCAAAGATCGGCCAGAGTACCGAGCAAATGGTGCAAGAATTACTGAAACAAAAGCGGCATCCAGAGCAAGCCTATCGCGCTTGTTTAGGTCTATTAAATCTTGCCAAGCAATACTCGAATGTACGGTTAGAAGCAGCCTGTGAACGCGCTTTGCATATAAACGCACCGCGTCTAAAGAACGTCAAATCCATCCTTAAAAGTAATATGGATCAACTACCACTACCGATAGAAGTGCAAGAACCCAATACGGATGGGCACCCCAATGTACGCGGCTCTCACTACTACCATTAACTAAAAAAGGAACAGAACATGTTAGAAACTCAAAGTTTACAGCAACTTCGCCAACTAAAGTTAACGGGTCTAGCGGACGCACTAGAGCAGCAGTTTAGTCAGCCCAATACTTATGATGAATTATGCTTTGCAGAGCGTATAGCACTGATGATAGAGCGAGAGGTAACTTCACGAAATGACAAACGGCTACAGCGTTTACTGAAGGCGGCCCGCTTCAAAGTAACGGCACGACCAGAGGATATTGATTACAGCCACCCACGTGGGCTAAAGCAGAGCACGATAGCAGGCTTACAAAGTAATCAATGGATAGAGAGATCTCAGAATATCGTACTCACAGGGCCAACGGGTTGCGGTAAGACCTACTTAGCTTGCGCGCTCGGTCATCACGCTTGCCATCAGGGATATCGAGTCCGTTATTATCGTGCCACAAGGCTGTTTGAAGCACTGACGATATCCCATGGTGATGGGAGCTATTTAAAACTTTTAGCACAGATCGCAAAGGTGGATATCTTGATCATCGACGACTGGGGATTAGAGCCGCTGAGCCAAAGTCAAAAAAATGATTTATTAGAAATAATGGAAGATAGACACAACAGTAAATCAACCATTTTTACCAGCCAATTACCGCTGGAAAAGTGGCATGATTTTATAGCAGATCCAACACTTGCAGATGCGATATTAGACAGACTTTTACACAACGCTCATAAAGTACAATTAAAGGGTGAATCGATGAGAAAAGTGCTCACAAACTTGACTGAAAATGATCACTTAAAGTAAAAAGGTAGTTCGAAATGCATAGGAAGAAAAAGTGATCACGATCAATCGCAGAGAGTGATCATTTTGAGTGGAATACGCAACTCTGCTAGCCCTGACTAGTTGCAAATTCAGATCTGAGCTATTAATTCATAGGATCAGCTGAAGCAGCAACGACTACAATGTAGCCGAAGCATCATTAATCAAACCTTTACTCCAACTCTAGACTGATGGTTTTCTTTGACGGGGTCTCTGGGTTAAGGTCTGGATTAGCAGGCCCAATATTTGGCTCATCAATGATAGAGCTTTCCAGTAACGCCATCGCTTCTTTCTCTTTTTCCTCAAGCGCATATATCTCTTTAATTATTCTAGGTTGGTCACGTAAGAGGTCGACAATATCTTGTGCCTTAATAGGCTTAGTATAAAAATACCCTTGGCCAACATCACATGAATAATCTTGTAATAGCTTAATTTGATCGACACTTTCTATACCCTCAGCGACCACTTTAAGTCCCAATCTATGTGCCATTTGTATGACAGATTCTGTTAAAGCGGCATCTTTAGGCTTAGTCACCATATCCATAATAAAGCAGCGATCCACTTTTAAGGTTTTGACCGGAAAACGTGTCAGATAGTTTAATGAACTGTAACCTGTGCCAAAATCATCGATAGTCAAAGATATACCCAGCGCTAAAAGTTTATTCAATATCGGCAATACGATATCGAACCTTTCTGCCAGTAATGACTCTGTGATTTCTAATTCTAAACGTGTTGGATCCACTTCCTCAGTGAACAGTGCGTTTTCAACGACATCGACAATATCGTCATTATTGAGCTGACGCATCGATAAATTGACCGCCATCGTCAAGGGCTGGTCAGACTCTAGCTGAAAGAGTTTTAAATCTCTACACGCTTGATATATCGCAAACTCACCCATTTTTTGAATAGCACCAATAGATTCAGCAGCGGTAATAAACTCATCGGGCCCAACAAAACCTAATTTCGGGCTTCTCCACCTCATCAAAGCTTCAAAACTACAGACGCTATAATCTGAGATTTTATTTTTAGTCTGATAAACCATATAGAGTTCATTGTTAGCCAAAGCATTTCTAACTTCAGCCTCAAGTTCTAGTTTACGTTTACTTTTCTCCTCGAGTTCCTCGTTAAAAAAGCTGTAGCAATTACGCCCAGAGTCTTTTGAGAAATAAAGCGCTATATCGGCATTTTTCAACATCATTTCTTCATCAGAGCAATCTTGAGGAAAAAAGGACACCCCCATACTAACAGTGACATATAACACCTTACCTTCTAAGGTAATGGGTGTAGTCACCTGGGATATAATATTTTCGATGGTCGTTACTACTTGTTCTTTTTCCGCAAAAGGCATAAACGCTAGAAATTCATCGCCACTCATGTGACAAGCGGTACCTTTTTTGTACATCACTTGACCTAGGCGTCTGGCGACCGCTTGCAGCAGCTGATCTCCAATTGCATGGCCAAATCGGTCATTGACCGACTTAAAATTATCTAAATCTAAATAGATAAGCGCTACTTGACTATTGTCCTTACGCGCTTGAACTAATTCTTTTTGTAACAGTACTGATGAATTTCTGCGATTTGGCAGCCCCGTTAATGAATCAAAATACGCCTGTTTATAAAGCCTTGCCTCTGCTTTTTTCCGTTCAGTAATGTTTTGAGTGATGATAATAAAACTATCGTCAATATCAGTTTCAATGGACATTTTGCTGATAGAAAAAGAAAACCACTGCTGCTGACTTTCATCACAGCGTTCACAGTACCAGTTCTCCCCCAGATTGAGGGCCGCTAATACTTTGTCTAAATCCGGCTTTAATAAGTCATGAGGTTTGGAGTCAACCAGCACAGTATTCGCTGGAATTTCGATCACTTGGCCTGCGCCATCTAACAGCTTTCTATTCGCGTACTCAGTGATCCATTTAGAATTAGTGACAATAACACTACTTGGACTCTGCTCAATCGCCCGCGACAATTTAGAGACATTATGCTGCGCTACATGCTTTTCCTCTTCAAAGACTGAAGCACGTCTAATACTTATTCGAAGCACTAATAACCCTAACAGAGAAAGCGCTAGTATTACCAAAGTAGCAAATTGCATTTGTGCAAACCATTGCTTCCACAAACTGCTATATTCAATGGAAACAACTACATAACCATTAAAACTGGGTACTTTCTTAACACTAAAAAAGATACTCCCATCGGTCGTATCGACACTTCCAACATCAATATTATCCTCCTCAACCAGCGTTAAGTGAGGAATCAATGCCGGTGCCATTCTGGCGGTACCAAAACTTTGCATTAAAGATTTTTTTTCGGGGAAAGAGGCAAAAATGTAGCCTTTATCATTGCTGAAAATAACATTTGCATTATCGATAGTCACCGCAGATTTATTCCAAATTCCATCCGGACCTATTATTTGATAAGCTGCGACCAAAAAACCTGCCACTTTATGATTGTCATTGTAAATAGGGACGCGCAACGGCAAATAATGCTCACCAAAAGAGCTAATTCTAAAAGGTAACCCTACCGAGGAAAGCAGGTCAGAATTATCTAAAAACAACCGGCTCCAATCCTCACTCTCGTTAGCACCGAAAGAAATCAAAACGTTATTATACTTATCCAACACAGCAACCGCTTTCATTTGCTTGCTAACCCTGGATAGATTTTCGATGTATGCTCGCGCACTGGCAGAGTCTATTTTTGCTAAATCTAATTGTTCTGATGAGGTCAGTAATACTTCTTCTTGAAAAGTTAAAAAACGCGAGACAATTTCTGTCAGGGAAGTAGTATGCGGTGACAAAGTACTTTTTGATTTAAGGTAAATACTGTTCCAAATACTCAAGCCAACCACCAGCAGCGATAACAGCATAAGTGCCACTAAACCAATATATAACCCTCTAAACCACCGCCCTTTTTTACTCCCAATATAATTTGGTAATAGGCGGCTTTTATCGGTCTGTCCTTGATTATTCATCTACTTAGATCCATTTCAGTCTTCGTCATAAAAAATACAAGTGCGAAATTCAGTGAGCACTGGCAAAAGTGTGCATACCAACGAAGAAGCATGTACTTTAACTCGATGTGGTTAACACACTCTCCAATCGACATTGATGTGATTGCATCGTTATATCAGTCACTTGCTTTTCCAATAAAGGTATCACTGCCAGCTGCATCCTCACGGCACCTATACCTTCTTTTATTGGTGTACGTATGACTTTTTGTTCCCACACTTGTTTTGGTTTAGTTTTCTCAAATCCCATTTCAAACTCAGCTTTACACATAATCGTGACTGAATTCCCCTCTACTGGGCCTTTTATATCAACATCAATATTCGCCACACAACCACTGATGTAATGAGTGTTTGTAAACTTCACGCAGTCAAGATCATAACTGATGACTTTTGCGCCAAAATCGTTTTCATAGAAAAAAGCACTAGCTCCTGTTGTTTTAGGCAAAGCGTTGCTTTTCTTACTTAGTTCCTGATTGATAGCTTGTGGCGTTTTTTTAACCAACAAGGCATTTTTTTGCACCCATCCTACTATGATCTTATCTGTATATTTAAAGCTAACTTTAGCCCACGCACCTTTGAGTTTTAATAATTCAATATCTGAAGCTTCATACAAAGCATGAATGACAGGTTGCTTCTCGCTTGGCCCTTGGTAGATTATTATTTTTTCGACTTCTATCTCATACAACTGGGTGGCCAAAGCAGTATTAAAGCTGCCCCAAAAAAGCGCAGTGAGAAGTAACGTTTGTATCATCAACATAAAATGTGCTGTTATTATCATAGCTATCAATTATTTTTTGTACTACTCTTTGTTACTGACTGCTGACATTAAGCAGATGGCATTAATGAGGGTGCAATAGTGACTGCGCCAAAAACGTCCTAACCAAGTCGCGTAGCGTTTCAAATAAAATCCTCAACACATGGCCTTTGTGTAGCAAATGCCTTTACTAATACATTGACTAAACGCTCCATCCTATCGGGCAAACCATTCACGATCAATGACTGGGCTTGCTCACTGACGCTGCGCTTAAATTTTTCCGATATAGCAAACCCCGCACTTAAATTATCCGCGCTAAAATGAAAAGTATGCTGACAGCTAACAGAGAGAATCCATTCAATTGCCTGAGGACGAATTTCTACTTTCTCAAACTCTTGCTGTTCTACAAGGCTTCGACCATCAGGTTTATACCAATAGCCGTAATCTTCTAACTTTCGACGTTGTTCTCCTGCTACCAGCCAATGACTCATTTCATGTAAAGCGCTGGCAAAGAATCCATGTGAGAACAATATTTTATTATTTTCCCTCAACTTAGATGCAGGTATATATAAAGGTTCACCCAAACTTCGCTCAATAATGGTGTTCTCTGACTTTAAGAATAGCTCATTAAAACTATTTAGTAAGTTATTGAGCTTAGCTTCTTCTGTTTGTTGACTGACATTTAGGTCTAATAACTGAGAATTTAGCACTATTGATAGACAACCCATTGATTTTTGTTTAACCACCAAGTGTCACCAGTACGCTGATCGATTCGAGAGGCAACAAAACCTTTTTTATCTTGATCGGCACGGATCAGATGGACGTCATATTGTGAAATTTGGAGGGAGTCAACTTCATTTAATGCATTCCAACCACTGTTATCAGCAAGCCAGGTCTCGCCGGTATAGCGATCAAAACGTATTAATACCCACTGTTTACTGGCGGTATAACTAGACACGATGCCAAATGATGCTTCAGGAGAAGGCGATATGTCTTCCAATTTTTTGAGAATATCACTGAGAGAATCGCTATTTGTGGGTTGCGACTGTCGATTATTAGCATCAGGTCTAGTATTGATTGACTGATCAATCTGAGCATTTGCCACAGCGACTTGGCTCAACTGCAGAATAGCTGAAGTATCTGCGCTCAGTTTAATCACTTGTTCTTGCAACGCTGTTAATTGTGCTTGAATTCTGGATATAGCATCAGGTTCAGCGATTTGATTGTTGCTTTCAGCTGGTAATGGCGGTTTTATTGCTTGTTCTACTGGTTTTGTTGCTTTCGTTGGAGTCTGTTGCTGCGCCTGTTCTGGTGATTGATCCGCTGATTTTTTATCAGCCGTCGCAGCGCAACCCACTAATGAAATGATGATGAATAAAGTACTAAAATAGTTAAGTTTTGACACAAACACCCCCTTGAGGCTCTAAAATAACGACAGCACTTGCAAAGACGCTTTAAAATTTACTCTACACGCTCAGACTAACCAATATTACTCGATACCTGAATTCACAATATTGTCATTTTTCACTAAACACTAACTTCTGCCTAGCCCTATCTTTGCATACGATGTTAAGTCGACATTCACAGCTAAATTTTGATTCTTAGAATTGTACTACAAGCTCTTGTTTGCGAACACCTAAAGCTTATTCCAATGTCTCTTATCTGAAATAGATCAATATTTTTAACACTTGATGACAGCCTGGCTTTGCCTTTGTGCTAAAATCTTTTTTTTCAATCACAGACACTCTTTTGTATATGCAAACTTCTCTTCAAGTTCCGCAAGGTCAATTTAAGCTAAACCGCTACCCCATTAGAAATAATGATCAATTACGTGCTTGGGATGCAGCCGATGAATTAGTACTTGAGCATCTAAATTCTCTTGCGCAGGAACAGCCTTTATACTCGCCAAAAGCCCTAATAATCAATGATCATTTTGGTGCCTTGAGTGTTGCTCTTCATACCTTACAACCGACGCTGGTGAGTGATTCCTATATCGCTAAATGTTCCACCGATTACAATTTAAAGCAAAACAAATTACCCGCTATTCATTTCTTAAGCTCAGTAGATAACCTACAAGGCCCCTATGATCTGGTGATCATCAAAGTACAAAAGAGTTTAGCCCAATTAGAAGATCAACTTTATAAGCTTCGTGAGCATTTACATGAAGGTAGTGTGATCATTGGCTGTGCCATGGTTAAAATGATTCATACTTCAAATATAAAACTATTTGAAAGTATAATCGGAGCAACCAAGACCTCCCTGGCCAAGAAAAAAGCAAGATTAATTTTTTGCAAATATAACAATACATTAGTACCCAAAATAAACCCGCACCCGCTGTCTTATCAGCTAGATAATAGTGACTGGCAAATATTAAACCACGCCAACGTTTTTTCTCGTGCAAAGCTAGACATTGGCTGTCGCTTTTTCATTGAACACATTCCAAGTAGCCCCGAGATAAAAAACATTATTGATCTGGGCTGCGGTAATGGCATTGTCGGCATGATAGCCGCGCAGAGGAACCCTAATGCAAACGTGGATTTTTACGATGAATCTTACATGGCTATTGCCAGCGCAGAGCACAATTTCACCCAAGCTTTCGGCACCTCGAGATCAGCAAGCTTCAAAGTGGACGATTGCCTAAGCACCAGAGCCGCCCATAGTGCTGATCTGGTTTTAAATAATCCACCTTTTCACCAACAAAATGCCATCGGAGATTTCATTGCATGGCAAATGTTTAGCCAATCTCAAAAAGCACTTAAAGTATCAGGGGAACTCTGGGTTATAGGTAATACACATCTAGGTTATCAGGCAAAGCTTAAACAGATATTTGGCAATTGCGATAGAATCACTAGTAATTCAAAATTTGTCATACTACGAGCAATAAAACAAGCCAAAGGGGCATAGCGTGAAAGAACAAGTACCTGCGACTGCTAAAGGCGTCGATCGGATAATAAAAGCTGCTGGGTATTCTTGGCAAGGCATTAGCTATGCTTTTCGCAATGAGGCAGCTTTTAGACAAGAGTGCGCTTTATTGCTAATCGCTATTATTGTTGCTTTAGTCAGCGATATCAGTGCAACTCAAAAAATATTATTGATAGGCAGTGTCACTTTTGTGCTGATCGTTGAAATAATAAACTCTGCAATAGAAGCTGTGGTTGATAGGTTTGGTAAAGAATTCCACCCTTTGAGTAAAGCGGCAAAGGATATGGGTTCAGCCGCTGTATTTATCGCTTTAGCTCTCGCAGCCAGTGTATGGCTATTAGTTTTCTTTGGATAGACGATACAAGCAATGACAAGATAGCGGCCATTATCCATTATCTCTGTCAATAAACGACTGTGTTCAGGAGCAAGTAAAACCGCCCGATTCGCCTCTAGTGCACAGTGAATTTCAAAATATAGCAAAAACACCCTAGCAGTGATAATGACTGTCTTGAAATGACAATCACCGTACCAGTTATTCTGTTTCTCAGTTAGCGCTATTAACTACCCAATTCCTAAAATATTAATTCTTTGGAGCACTGTGCATAATCTTGCGCCAAAATAGCCAAAGGGAAGCTGCATGTAATTTTTTCTTTAGGTAACATAATTGTATGCAGTCTCCTCAATGGGGTGCCTGATAGATTAAGCTCTATCGAATTCAGCCCCCTCATAACTTGGTATCATTTGACGCTGTTACATTATTTTTGATACACACTTATTTATCCGGGGCTGTTTTTTCAGGGTTCCTCTTATTGATATGTAAAAAATGCTGCCAATTTGTATATAAACATCCATACAATTTTTAAAAACATAAGTATATTGTTGTTTTTTAATAATAATTGGGATGGATATTTAATTATTATTCATCTATGTTGAGTATAATTATTGATACATTGACAGTCGATGCAATGACTCTCAATTTATAAATTTAATAACCCAACCACTGACAAGAAATTCAGAAGAGGAATGACTCAATAAGGAAAGAGCGATGAATTTGACGTAACTTAATTTATCAAGGGTATAGCGCTTCGCAGCTTGCGATGATAAGCCTTTCTCTCTCTCGTTAGCATAGCCCCTCTTTTCTCAGTAAAGGTGAGTAACACTTAAAAGCTGACTTTGGGGTGTTAATTAGATCAATCAACATAACAGCATTGAGGCCACCATGAATAAAAACTTACTCCTGCTACTCACTCCCTTTGTTTTTCTTGGCTGTACACAAGAACAATCAAATCAAGACGAAGCTAAAAAACCCCAGCAGTCAACGGCCAAAATACGATCATTTAACGCTCCTCAATCTCCTGTCATATTAACTATCGATGGATCTATCACGCAATTCAACAAAGAGAAAAGCCTGCTGTTAGATCGAGACACTCTAATGAGTTTCCAGCAACAGGAAGTAACCACGACCACATTGTGGACCGATGGTAAGAGTACCTTTTCCGGGCCTTTACTCAGAGATGTTCTCAACAGCGCTGGCAACGCTGGAAAAACCATTAGTGCGACTGCTATCAATGAATATACTGTTCAAATTCCGCTGGCGGATACACATAAATACGCGGTGATATTAGCACTAAAAAAAGACGGCAAGTTATTGTCCGTTAGAGAAAAAGGGCCTATTTGGGTCATTTATCCTTGGTCCTCCGACGAGGAACTAAAACAGGACAAATATTATTCTAGATCTATTTGGCAACTCAAGAAATTAACCCTGCATGATTAAGCCTGGGTCAAAATTTCTACTGTTAATAACCTCTACACTGTTAGGGGTAATTCTGTTAAGCATGATTAGCTCATTCATCCTTTTCAGAAGCGTTTCAAGCCTGCAAGTAAAACATGACAACGTAGAAAAAATAATATTTATGCGCCAGTTTGAATACGAATTATTGAGAACAGCACTGGCTTACTCTAATGCATATTCGCCAGATAGAGCGCACAAAGGCAGTCAAGAATTTGATGATTGGTTCAATGTTTTATGGAGCCGTAGTCAAAGTATCAACACCGGAATTATCGGCAAAGATGTTAGAAATTCTGGGTTTAACTTCACAGGGCTTAATCAAAGCATCGTTGCAATCGATAAAATTTTATACCCAGGAAATGATTTAGATAATCAACAAATACACAATGTTAAAGGAATGTTTACTAAACTCATCATGGACTCACACCTTTACCAGCAACAAAGGGACTCCGTTTATCAAGAAGTTGAACTAGAGAAACAGAAAACCATATTCGTCTATTATAGAAACTCGCTTATTTTAAGTTCTGTCACACTCATATTTGGCCTTATCGTCTCGCTCTTCTTATACAGAAATAACAAGCATCTGCAGCAAATGCGAGAACAACTCGAACACCGCGTACAAGAACGCACCACTGAGCTTAAGGATAAAAACATTGAACTGATAGAAGAAGTGAAAGAGCGATATGCCGTTGAAGAACAGCTTGTCACCAGCCAAGCAGCAATTCAATCAGCAAAAGAGCTAGCGGTACAACAGCTTAATTACGATCCTCTCACAAACCTAGCCAGTCGCCGTTTATTCACAGACCGCTTTGACCAGTCTCTACGCAGGGCTAAACGTCAGAAATCCACAATCGCTTTACTCTTTCTAGATTTAGATAGATTCAAGCATGTCAATGACACATTAGGGCATTCAGCTGGCGACACCCTGTTGCAAAAAGCAGCGCAGAGAATAATGAAATCGCTTCGACAAGCAGATACCGCCGCGCGTTTTGGTGGCGATGAATTTGCAGTGTTGCTACCTGACGTCGATAGCCTCCATCAAGTACAACATGTCGCTGAACGTATTTTACATGAATTGAGCACGCCCTTTATGCTGCTGGCAAATGAAATTCACATCTCCGCCAGCATAGGCATTGCTCTTTACCCTGATGATGGTACCACAGCAGAGCCACTTTTAAGAAAAGCCGATAACGCTATGTACAAGGCCAAAGAGAAAGGAAAAAATACCTATCAGTTTTTTACCCAGCAAATGGAAATAGAGGCAACTCATCGCAGCTTAATGGAAAATGCTTTACACAATGCAGTAAAAAACCAAGAATTCCATTTGGTTTTCCAGCCTATTATCAATCAGCGAAGCGGTAGAGCCGAAGCGGTTGAATCGCTGATACGCTGGCATGATAAACAGGGAAGCACCCCCTCACCCGATCAGTTCATACCCATTGCCGAAGAGATTGGCCTTATTATCCAAATAGGTGAATGGGTATTATTTGAAGCCTGTAGCCAAGCAGTGCAATGGCGTCAACAGCACGATATCGAGCTGAAAATTTCAGTTAATTTATCCTCCCGACAATTTAAAAACAACGACTTTGCAGCCACTGTAAAACAAGTCTTAGCCGATACACAATTAGCACCAAACAAGCTAACGCTTGAGATCACTGAAAGTTTATTGATGGAAGATGACGATCATCACATCATGGAACAGCTATTGGCCATTAGAGCATACGGCGTACATCTAGCGATCGATGACTTTGGTACAGGCTACTCATCATTAAGTTATTTAAAGCGCTTTCCAATTGATATATTGAAAATTGATCGCTCTTTTATGCAAGATTTAATGATCGACAAAAGCGATGCGAAATTGGTGATAGGCATATTGTCTTTAGCAAAATCACTTCAGTTGACAGTGGTTGCCGAAGGAGTCGAAGAACAAGATCAGGCCGATTTTTTAGCCGCCCAGCACTGTACCTTTATTCAAGGTTACTTTTTTAGCAAACCGCTATGCAGTGAAGATTTAGTCGTGTATATGAAAGAGCAAAAAAACAGCTGACCACTTTCCATCTCTTTCTCTACTTCTATATATCCGTGTCTTCATTAGCGTTAATCAGCAAGTTTTGTTTAATAGACAATTTATGTACCGCCGCTGAGTTTTTATGCACTAACAGTGTTTAATAGCGATGGATGATACAGCGTAAACCGTCAAGAAACTGACTCCCGACAGTTTGCTATCGCTGATATCGGCACCCTGTAAGAGTACAGTTCTCACCTTGTTACCAAATTAAGATCATAGCTTTAGAGGATTTTTGACGAAAGTCACAAACCAAAAAAGCTTTTTATACCTGAAAAAATCAACTGCGCGGCCATTGCAGCCAGTATCAAACCGGTAATTTTACTTAATATATTTAACCCGGTACGCCCCAGTATTTTTTCAATCCTAACAGACACATGCAATAGCGCTAGTAAGGTAACTAACGCCAACAACATGCCCATGATTCCATAGACAAACTGCTGCCCCTTTAACTCTGAACCAATCACTAGGATCGCACCAATAGTCGCAGGACCTATTATCGTTGGGATAGCCAATGGCACTACGGCTACATCATCCTTTGACTCTGTGCCTGTGGCATGATTTCTCACCCCATCACTGACAAGACTGACTGCCGACAAAAACAGCAGCGTACCTGCACCAATGCGAAAAGCATCGAGTGTAATACCTAAAATAGCAAATAAAGTATCACCAAAAAACATCAACACTAAGCTGATTAAAAAGGCCGATAATACTGCTCGATTGGCAATGTTGGCCCGCCCTTTCGCTGTTTCATGTTTTGTTAGAGACAAAAACATTGAAACCACAAAGAAAGGAGCAAACAGAAAAAAGAATTTAATGGCCGTTGAAAATATAAGAGTCATGACTGTTCCGATAGGTTTTAAAGTAACCTTCAATTAACGACTGCACTGGATAATCCGGTATCATAAACGGTTCAATAGTCTCATGGCGATCAGTAACACCTCAAAAGAGCGATGCACTAACAGCAATATTTATCCGTCATATTACTCATTTCATCTCGCTTGCGCCGTTATCCAAAGGCCTTTTGATAAAGATCCGCGGGCAAACCTACTCGATTAGGCTCGCCCTCACTTCGTAAAGAGGTTGTCCAATACTACTGAGTTCAACAATAAGCTTGTAAGAACCGGCTCAACATACACTTCTATAACAATAAGACTCAAAAAGAGGGTTTCACTGACTACGCTGTATCGCCGGTTTTTTACTTGCCTTG
>Ga0209396_1004092_pt1 | contig 14344 bp, 10 predicted proteins | sample GOMGulsemesocosm_6_FD_184638 | JGI IMG/M metagenome (GOLD analysis project Ga0209396, IMG submission 184638) | Methane-oxidizing microbial communities from mesocosms in the Gulf of Mexico - GOM8C Gulf of Mexico (SPAdes) (version 2) | ecosystem: Environmental > Aquatic > Marine > Cold seeps...
TTTTTCTAGTGTTGTTGGTCCAATTTCTCGGCGAGGAACATTGACGATACGCAGAAAAGCATTGTCATCATCAGGATTTACTAAAACTCTTAAAAAAGCCATCATATCTTTAATTTCAGCTCGGGAAAAAAAAGAGGTACCGCCATTAATTTTATAAGGAATACGGTTGGTCATTAAGGCTTTTTCCAATAATCGAGACTGATGATTACCTCGATATAAGATCGCGTAGTTTTTAAATTTTGCTTTATTTAAAAAGCGATGACCAATAAGCTCACCAACAACACGTTCTACTTCATTTTCTTCGTTTTTAGTTTGTAGTACCCGTAACTCAACCCCATAATTTAATTGACTAAAAAGTGCTTTGTCATAAACATGTGGATTATTAGCTATTAAAATATTGGCACACTTCAAAATACGTCCACTAGAGCGATAGTTTTGTTCTAATTTTATCAATTTAAGACTAGGATAATCTTGCCCTAATAAAACTAGGTTTTGTGGTTTGGCGCCACGCCATGAATAGATAGATTGATCGTCATCACCAACAACGGTGATTAATGCATTTTTACCGGCAATAAGCTTTACCAGTTCATACTGACTAGCGTTTGTATCTTGATACTCATCCACCAATAAGTATTGAATTTTTTTCTGCCAGCGCGCGCGGACTTCTGAAAAATTTTTAAGTAATAAAGTGGGGATAAGAATAAGGTCATCAAAATCCAAAGCGTTATACGCTTTCATATGTTTTTGATATAAAGCGTAGAATTCAGCATTTTCGGTAGTATCAGCATCACCAGACATTTTTATTGCGGCATCAGGCAACATCAAATCATTTTTCCAATTTGAGATTGAGCTTTGTAATTTACTAAGTAAGTCTTTATCGCCATCAAACGCATCTATAGTTAATTCTTTGAGCAATGCAAGCGTATCCTGATCATCGAAAAGTGTAAAACCGGGTTTATAACCTAAGGTTTTTATCTCCTTACGAATAATGTCTAAACCAAGAGAGTGAAAGGTGGAAACTGTTAAACCACGGGTTAAATTTTTATCTAATAGTTTAACAACACGTTCTTTCATTTCACGTGCTGCCTTATTCGTAAAAGTTACTGCCGCAATGTTACGTGCTTTGTAGTCACATTTTTGTATAAGGTAAGCAATTTTTTGACAAATAACCCCCGTTTTACCGCTACCAGCGCCGGCTAATACAAGGCAAGGGCCGGTAACATACTTTACGGCTTCATTTTGTCCGGGGTTCAGTTTCATAGTGATCGGTTTTAAATGGCTAGATTTTTTCAGGGCGGTGATTTTACCTCTTTTTAGTCATTGGCAAAATAGTTAAATGCATTACAATAGTGTTATTCGATAATTTACGAGAAATCAATATGATTAATGCTAAAAAAATTGAAGAAATTGCTAAACAAGTTACAGATGCAATTCCTCCGGGCTTAAAAAACATGGCGAGTGACTTTGAAGATAAAACCAAAACGGTTTTACAACGAAAATTGGCACAACTTGACGTGGTAAGTCGAGAAGAGTTCGATGTACAAACGCAAGTTTTGCTCAAAACACGTGAAAAATTGGCTGAATTGGAACTAAAATTTACAGAAATAGAAGCGAAACTAACGGCTAATGAATAATACTGAACTTTAGTTTTTCTAGGTAATTCAATTTTTCAATATTTTGCATAATTCGGCAATAAAATTCTTCTAGACAAAATGGTTTTCGTAGAAAGTCATCGGCACCATTTTTAATAAAACGTGCCGATTGAAAGCTACGATTAGAACTTGAAAGTGCGATAATGATCAATTCATTGATAGGATGTTTCACACGAATTTTTTGTACAAGCTCAAGCCCATCCATGCCGGTTAAGTTTTGTTCTGTGATCACTATTTTTATGTCGTGCTGGTTCTCAATATGTTGCAGTGCCTTATTCGCATTATCGACATCATACACAGTAAAATTTCTACGATTTAATAATTGGCAAATATGGTTTCGTGATGTTAATGACTTATCTACCACTAAAACACCGATATCAGAATTTGTTAGCTGTCCATGTAAAATTCTTAATAGATAATGGTAGGCCTGCGAATTTTCTTTGGTTATATAGTCGATGATTGGCAGATTGAGTAATTTTTTGTGCGTGGTATCGTCCATACGACCCGTCATGATAATACTGGGAATATCATGCTGTAAAACAAATGGGATCACTTCGCCATTAGGGGCGTCTGGTAAAGCATAATCTAATGTAGCTAAAAAAAAATTATGTTTTTGAGATAGGAGTTTTTTAACTACTGCCAATGAAGGAGCAATCGTCACCGAGTAGCCAAGAGAAGTTGCCATTTTTTCAATAACGAGGGCAATAGATTTACTATCTTCGACAACGAGTAAACGTTTTGACATCTTAACTCCATTTTAAAACTATCAACATGTATATTCGATAATCATAACTATAGCGTAGAGTTAATACTTGTAAACTTGAAGTGCTTTCTAAGTTAGAAAATACCAAAGCAAAGGTTTATTATTGCTTTGGTGGTGGGATTATTGCGTTAAAAACGCCTGATATGCTTTATTATTGGTTTCTTCTTGCCACTCATAACCTAAGTCTTGTAAATGACTAAAAAATGCTAATTGTTGCTCGTCATTCACTTCAAAACCCGCAAGGACTTGACCAAAAGCCGCGCCATGATTACGGTAATGAAAAAGCGTAATATTCCAATGCTCACCTAAGGTATCCAAAAACTTTTCCAAAGCTCCCGGGTATTCAGGGAATTGGAATCTAAAGATACGCTCTTGTAATGAGGTCGCACTTTGACCACCAATCATATAACGAACATGAAGTTTTGCTAATTCGTTATCAGTAAAATCGATTACCTGGTAATTTTCTTCAGACAACAACTGTGATAAACGTTTGCGCTCATCAGCCTCACCACTTAAACGTACACCAACAAAAATATTGGCTTGAGTATTTTGAGTGGCGTTTTTTACATAGCGATAATTAAATTCAGTAATTACACGGCCAGAAAGGACATGACAAAATTGTCTAAAACTGCCTTTCTCTTCAGGAATAGTCACTGCAAGTACAGCTTCTTTTTTCTCTCCTAGCTCACAGCGTTCAGAGACATAACGTAAACTATGAAAGTTCATGTTGGCACCTGATAATATTGCAACCAGTGACTCATTACCCACACTATTTTGACAATACTTTTGTAAACCTGCTAACGATAACGCACCAGCGGGTTCTGCAATCACTCGAGTCTGTTCAAACACATCTTTTATTGACGCACAAATCTCGTCAGTAGAAACTGTAATCACATCGTCACAATATTTCTTGATTAAATCGAAAGTATGTTCACCAATACGTTTTACAGCAACTCCATCGGCAAACAAACCAACTTGGTCAAGATCAACGGGCTTACCAGCGTCCATAGCTGCTTTTAAACAAGCTGAATCTTCGGCTTCAACACCAATGACTTTAATGTTGGGTCTAAGCTGTTTCAGATATACGGCCATACCGGCCAGTAAGCCGCCACCACCTACGGGTATAAATACGACATCGCAGTTGGGTTGTTGTTGTAAGAGCTCTTTCGCTACGGTACCTTGTCCAGCAATTATGTCAGCGTCATCAAAAGGGTGAATAATTGTTTTTTGTTCATCTTTGGCGTAGTTAACGGAAGCAAGTTGTGCCTCATTAAAACTCTTACCTATAAGTCGAACTTCTGCTCCAAAACGACGAACGTTATCAACTTTGATATCAGGAGTAGTGATCGGCATAACAATAGTTGCTTTAATACCAAGCTTGTTAGCTGCTAAGGCTAAACCTTGAGCATGATTGCCTGCCGAGGCCGCAATGACACCATGGATACATTGTTCTTCGGATAAGTTTACTAGCTTGTTATATGCGCCTCTTAGTTTAAATGAGTGCACAGGTTGCTGATCTTCACGCTTTAAGTAAATTTGATTATTTAAGCGGGCAGACAATTTAGTTAATGATGTTAAGTCAGTTTCAACAGCAACGTCATAAACAGGTGCCAGTAATATACGGCGTAAATAGTCTAATCCAAGTCCTTGCGTGAGTATAAGCTCTTGGCGTTCAGCATCAGTCATTTGCATCACCATCGGGAACTTCTCTATCAAGTAATTCTCTGTTACGTACAGCACCTTTGTCGGCACTAGTGGCTAACATTGCATAGTTCTTAAGTGCATAACTAATTGGGCGGATACGGTCAACAGGTCGCCAAGCTTTTTTCCCCTTTGCTTCCATAGTTATACGACGCTGTGTCAACTCATCATCATTTATATCCAATTTGATAATACGGTTAGGAATATCTATATGGATAACATCGCCTTGTTTAACTAAGGCAATAGCGCCACCACTGGCGGCTTCTGGAGAAACATGACCTATAGATAAACCAGATGTTCCACCTGAGAAGCGGCCGTCTGTTAATAATGCACATGCCTTACCTAAGCCCATTGATTTTAAATAAGTGGTTGGATAAAGCATTTCTTGCATACCAGGGCCACCCTTAGGGCCTTCATAACGAATAACTACCACTTCTCCAGCGACAACATTACCGTCTAGGATACCCGCAACCGCAGCATCTTGGCTTTCAAAAACATGTGCAGGCCCTGTAAATACTAAGTTATCGTTCGACACGCCCGCTGTTTTAACAATACAGCCATCTACGGCAACATTACCCGCTAATACTGCTAAGCCGCCTTCTAGGGAGTAAGCGTTTTCTAGTGAACGAATACAACCATTTTTGCGATCATCATCAACAGTATCCCAACGACAACTTTGGCTAAACGCTTTAGTCGTACGAATACCAGCTGGCCCCGCACGATAGAAGTCTTTCACTTCTTGATTATCAGTTATTGTAATATCGTATTGTTCAATAAGCTCTGCAAGGGTTAAACCTAATACATTTTTAACATCAGTAGTGAGTAAGTTGGCACGAGCTAGCTCTCCTAAAATTGAAACAACACCACCGGCACGATGCACATCTTCCATATGATATTCAGGAGTTGAAGGAGCAACTTTACATAATTGCGGTACTATGCGAGATAGACGGTCAATATCTTTCATCGTAAAGTCAACACCAGCTTCTTGAGCGGCTGCGATTAAATGTAATACCGTATTTGTTGACCCACCCATGGCGATGTCTAAACACGTTGCATTTTCATAGGCAGCTTTGTTAGCTATGTTACGCGGTAGTGCAGACTCATCGTTTTCTTGATAATAACGCTTGGTTAATTTAACAATTTCTTTACCTGCATTTAAGAATAATTGTTTGCGATCTGCATGAGTGGCAAGCATTGAGCCATTACCTGGTTGTGCTAAGCCTAGCGCTTCAGCTAAACAATTCATCGAGTTAGCGGTAAACATACCTGAACATGAACCACAAGTTGGACATGCAGAACGTTCAACTTGATCGGATTGTGTATCAGATACTTTTGGATCAGCTCCTTGGATCATGGCATCAACTAAATCTAGTTTGATGATTTGATCGGAAAGTTTAGTTTTACCTGCTTCCATTGGGCCGCCAGAAACAAAAATCACTGGAATGTTTAGGCGCATCGCAGCCATCATCATGCCCGGAGTAATCTTGTCGCAGTTGGAAATACACACCATGGCATCAGCACAATGAGCATTTACCATGTATTCAACGGAATCGGCAATTAAATCGCGCGATGGTAAGCTATATAACATTCCGCTATGACCCATAGCAATGCCGTCATCAACCGCGATAGTATTAAACTCTTTGGCAACACCACCGGCTTCTTCAATAGCGCCAGCAACGAGCTGTCCCATATCTTTTAAATGCACGTGACCAGGTACAAATTGTGTGAATGAGTTAACTACCGCGATAATAGGTTTACCAAAATCGCCATCTGTCATTCCTGTTGCGCGCCATAAAGCACGAGCACCCGCCATATTGCGGCCTTGAGTAGAAGTTGCAGATCTTAATTTAGGCATAATTTTAAGGTTCCAATTAATAAGTTGGGAAAATGTTATGTTAAAAATTTATCAAATAAGTTTTTAACATAAAATTTTATAGGTGCTTATGTTTCGATAGTATTAGTGATGCATCAACTCAAAATCATTTACTGATTGAACAAAGCGGGAATACTGAGCATACAAGCGTATGTGAGTATTCCCGATGCCGCTACATTTTAATAATAACGAGTTGAGTGTTTACAATTATTTTACTGGGTCTAACCAGCCTTCAGGTACTTCAGTGGTACCATTAAATATTCCAAAAAATGCTTCTTGAAGTTCTTTAGTTATAGGTCCGCGAGAGCCACTGCCTACAGGCATGCCATCGACAGATTTTACTGGTACAATTTCAGTGGCGGTGCCACACATGAAAAATTCATCAGTAAGATATAAAGACTCACGAGAAATAGACTCTTCTCGTACTTCATAGCCTAATTGTTTAGCAAGGAAGAAGACAGTATCACGGGTTAAACCTTGTAGAATTGATGCGGTGCCTGGTGGTGTATAAATAACGCCTTTACGGATCAAGAATAGGTTTTGTCCTGCGCCTTCACTCACCATATTGTTCACATCTAATGCAACACCTTCGGCGTAACCATGACGGGCAGCTTCCGTTGAAATAAGTTGTGAAGAAAGGTAATTACCACCAGCTTTTGCTGCTGTGGGCATAGTATTTGGTGCTAACCGGTTCCAACTTGAAACACCAACATCTACACCATTTTCAATTGCGTCAGCACCTAAATAGGCTTCCCAGCCAAAAGCGGCAATCATAACATCTGCTACAGCATCGATAGGTGGACGTAAACCCATGCCGATATCACCTAAAAAGGCTAATGGACGTAAATAAGCAGATTTAAGGTTGTTTTTTGCTACGGCATCTTTACATGCTTGCATGATTTCTTCTTGTGTAAAAGGAATGTTCATGCGGTAGATTTTCGCTGAGTCAAACAAACGTTTAATGTGTTCTTCTAAACGAAAGATACATGTGCCTTTATGAGTATCATAAGCACGGATACCTTCAAAAACAGATGAACCATAATGCAACGCGTGACTCATTACATGCACAGTAGCATTTTGCCAAGGCATGAGTTCGCCATTAAACCAAATGAGTTCTGCATTTACTTTAGCCATTTTTATGTTCCTAATTTATAATATTTTTAATGAGTTACATGAATTTATATTATTCAATTAACTTCAAATTTAAGGGTGCTTGTTGTACGTCGTATTACGTCGTTATGCTATTGTCCACCTTGACTTCTTTGATGTCGATCAGTTTATTAATTTGATCAACTAAAAGTGTAATCGGGCGCTCACTTCTTACCATCAATTCAATAGTACCAATATGAGTACCTGTATTAACTTCGGCATTAATACCACTAATTAAAAAACCACGATAACGAGTTACTTGTAAAATTCGTTCAAGCACCACTTGTTTATCATCCACTTTAATTGTTAGCTGATAACTATTCATGTTAAGTGCTCTCCATCATCTTGTCATTGGCTGTGTTAGGGGGAACTAAGGGCCATACATTATCTTTTGCATCGATTTTTACTTGTAGTAAGTAAGGTCCGTCATGATCGAGCATTTCATCAATTGCGGCTGAAACTTGATCTTTTTGAGTGATCTGTTTTGCTTTGATATCAAAGGCTGTGGCTAACATCACAAAGTCGGGATTATCTGATAAATCGGTTTCACTAAGACGACCGTTAAAAAATAAGTCTTGCCATTGACGAACCATTCCTAGCTTAGCGTTATCAATGAGTACTATTTTAACGGGTAACTGAAAACGTTTAATAGTTGATAATTCTTGCACGTTCATCATAAACGAACCATCACCGGATACCGCAATAATACAATCAGTAGGTCGACTCACTTGTGCGCCAATTGCAGCGGGAATTCCAAAACCCATAGTGCCCATACCACCACTGGTTAGAAAATTTCTTGGGTCATCAAATAACATGTGTTGTGCACTCCACATTTGATGTTGACCAACATCAGTAGTGACACAACTATTTTCAGGCATTTTATCACTGATTTCTTTTAAAACGGCTGGTGCAAAAATGGTTTCACCCGGGTGGTTATAATCCCAAGAAAATTTATTTTTCATCTCACGGCACTGTTGTTGCCAAGCCGTTATTGTTAAAGGGATTGCGAGAGCGGGCAAATTAATTTTTAGATCGCCTAAAATAGCCGAATCAACAGCTCGGCGTTTATTTATTTCGGCGGTATCAATGTCAAAATGAATGACCTTCGCGTGAGGGGCAAACTCATTAAGTTTACCGGTAACACGGTCATCAAAACGAGCACCTACCGCAATAAGTAAATCACATTCTTGTACGGCAATATTTGCGGCTTTAGTTCCATGCATGCCTAGCATGCCCATATAATATTCATCATCAGGGTTTACAGCGCCTAAACCTTTTAAGGTCGAAACACTAGGGATGCCTGTAATTTCTGAAAATGTTCTTAGTTCATCAAGCGCATTTGCCATACCAACACCACCACCGACATATAAAACAGGCTGTTTTGCTTGGCTAAGTAGGGCGAGTGCGCGACCTACATTTGCTGGGGGAAGTTTCACCTTATTTTTTAATTTGGAAAAATCTTCAATACTATTGGTAACTTCAGCAAGCTGAATATCTTTCGGAATATCAACAAGTACTGGGCCTTGTCTGCCTTCTAGAGCAATGGCGAAAGCTCGGTGAAGTACTTTTGGTAATTCGTTAACATCGGTTACTTGGAAAGAATGTTTAGTACAAGCGAGTGACAGACCAAAAATATCAATCTCTTGAAAAGCATCTGAACCCATCGCCGAAGTGGGAACTTGTCCAGTAATAGCGACAATAGGAATAGAGTCAGCTAGCGCATCAGCAAGGCCTGTTATTAAATTGGTTGCCCCAGGTCCTGAGGTTGCCAAACATACGCCAACTTTACCTGAAGCTCTGGCATAACCCACGGCGGAAAATGCAGCACCTTGCTCATGGCGACAAAGAAAATGCTGAACATTACTGTCATACAAAGCGTCATAAATTGGCATTATTGCGCCACCTGGATAGCCAAAAACATGCTCTACGCCGTGCTGTTGAAGCACTTCAAATAATAGTCCGCCACCTGTTAAGGGCTTGCTGTCGCTCATAATAATTCCAAAAATGCTACGTTAAAAATAAAGTTACTGTGTATTGTGATAATAAAAAACCCTCGGTTCTTACGAAGCGAGGGTTGGTATTTCAATATTTTGCTTTTCTTTAGCTCAATGAAAACCCTCGATGTGATTTAATAATCACGACGATGAGGACGACGTTAATAATAATTGAGTTAAAGTATTGCATTGTATTCTCTTTGCATATTTTTAAGAAAGTGAAGCCATTTAATTTGAATAAGTTTTCGCTTTTCAATGACCACTCTCGTTTGCTTATTAAATTAGTACCATAGCTCTAATATTAAGTGCAAGGTTTTTCATTATAGTTTTTTTGTTTTAAAATTACACAACGGTAATAAACACGACAAAAGGAGAGAGTAATCGTTAATTTACTGAATCCTCGATAGCTGCATTACATGCATCTATTCACCATATTTATCATATAGCTATAGATAATCACTTCATAATCAATAGCGGCATTGTCATTATTTTCACTGACACTTATGAGTTAACTTCTTGAAAACATCAGCCAATATTGTTTTAGAGTGATTTTTAGTGAACTCGCGATTTATCCCTTAGCTGACTACAATTAAAATCAAATGGATGAATATGAAAATGGATTTTTATGTCGTTAGCCTGTGTTTATAGTCGAGCTCGTGTTGGTCTTGAATCACCATTGGTTACCGTTGAAGCTCACTTAGCTAACGGCTTACCTGCATTTAATATTGTGGGCCTTCCTGAAACGTCAGTACGTGAAGCGAAAGATCGAGTGCGCAGCGCCATTCTTAATTGTGGTTATGAGTTCCCTGCTAAACGTATTACCATCAATCTAGCACCCGCAGATCTCCCTAAGGAAGGGGGGCGTTTTGACTTGCCTATTGCTATCGGAATTTTGGCGGCGTCTCAACAATTGCCTCACGTTGATTTAACAGAGTATGAATTTGCTGGTGAGTTATCGTTATCAGGTGAATTGCGAGGTATTATTGGCGAAATCCCCATGGCGATGGCGAGCAGTGAATGTAATCGAATATTGGTTATTCCCAAAAAGAATGCTGAACAAGCCAGTTGGGTAAAACAAGCAAAAATACACGCGATAGAACACCTTACGCAATTGTATGCGCATTTTGCACGACAAATACCTTTGCCTTTTGTTGAAGAACAACAAAGCCAACAACCGTTAATAGCATCAGCCCTTAATATGGCCGATGTAGTCGGTCAACCGTTAGCAAAACGGGCATTAGAGTTAGCGGCGAGTGGTGCCCATAACTTGTTATTTATAGGCCCACCAGGGACAGGGAAAACTATGTTGGCTAGTCGCCTACCCGGTATTTTACCTGCAATGAACGAAAAAGAAGCTTTAGAAGCTGCGGCGATTCAATCAATTAGCCATCAAGCTATTAACGTCAATTCATGGTTAACAAGGCCATTTCGTGCACCACATCATACGGCATCCTCAGCAGCTTTGGTTGGTGGAGGTAGCCAACCACAACCGGGAGAAATATCATTAGCGCATAATGGTGTTCTATTTTTAGATGAATTACCTGAATTTGAACGAAAGGTTTTAGACGTATTAAGAGAACCTATGGAGTCGGGGCAGGTGACAATTTCACGTGCCTTACAAAAACAAACGTTTCCAGCTCGCTTTCAATTAATTGCAGCAATGAACCCAAGTCCTACCGGATTTTATAACGATAACCGCAGCAGCCCAGAGCAAGTTTTACGTTACCTAAATCGTTTGTCTGGACCATTTTTAGATCGTATTGACATTCAAATTGAAGTCGCACGGTTGCCTCGAGGCATGTGGGCTAATGAGGAGGTAAATAATGAGAGTAGTGAGACTATTCAAGTGAGAGTAGCAGCTTGTAGAGCAAGACAAATGATGCGTCAAGGCATAGCCAATGCTCACTTAGGCAGTGCAGACATTCGCATTTATTGTAAATTATCTGTAGATGATAATGAGTTTCTTGAGTTGGCTGTCGAGAAGTTAGGCTTATCGACTCGTGCACATCATAAAATTTTAAAAATTGCACGTACCTTAGCTGATATGGAAAGTATTACTGATATTCAAAGAGAACATATTATTGAGGCACTTTCTTATCGAGCAATGGATAGGTTATTACGCCATCTTACCAGTGCAATTGCCGTTTAAGGATTTTTTATGGCGTCAAAAAATGCGTTAATTAATGTTTGATCTCGACTTTGATTTAAACAACAAATACCTAAATCAAAGGGTTCAAGTTCTCCGACACCAATAAGATATTGCACTCGATCTTTTACGGGACTGTTTTCTACAACCACTTGCGGAGCTATGCCGATACCACAACCTAAAGCAACCATACTAACTAAGGCCTCGTGACCTGAAACTGTGGCATAAATATTAGGTTTTCCTTGTTGTTTTTTACGATACCAGTATTCAAAACGTTTTCGGGCCACACCATGGTCGGGTAAAATAATCGGAATTTCAGACCACAAACAAGGTTCATCTTGTAATTGTTGTTGTACTTTACACGCCATAGTAGGTGCTATGACGGATAAGGCCACGTTGGCAAGATGTTGAAAGTGAAAGGTACGAGAGAGACTCTCGGGCTTTACTGCAATGGCAAAATCAACGGCTTGTTGCTGTACTTGTTCAAATGCATCGGCAGCATCACCGGTAGACAATACAATTTCAACTAGCGGGTGTTGCTGGCGAAAACGTTCAAGTAATGGCGGTAAGTGGCTGTAGGCTGCTGTTACAGAACAATAAATATGTAATTTTCCATGTAGCTCTGCTTGTTTTTGACTAAGTGATAATTGTAGCAATTGCCATTGTTCAAGCTGCTGTTCTGCATACTTTTTAAATTGTTGGCCGGCATGGGTTAATACGACGCTGCGGTTATTACGATGCAATATTGAACTGCCAAGTTCACTTTCAAGCCTTTGAATTACACGACTTAATGTGGAGGCACTGATATGGTTTGCCTCGGCAGTTTTACCAAAATGTAAAGTTTGCGTTAAGTGAACAAACATTTTTAATGATTTAAGATCCACAACTTTTTCCCGCCCAAATTGCTTTTAATATTTAATGTTGCATTAATTGCAATGTTATGATGCAAATATATCATTTTAAGCAATGTAAGTCCTGCGTTATGATGTATTCATCGTCTATAAAGTCGACAAAGTCATTTTAACTTACTGCTCATCTCCGAATTATTTCCGATAAGAACGCAGTAACAAAGGAACAGAACATGAGTAATTATTTTAATACATTAAGCTTACGTGAAAAATTAGGTCAATTAGGTAAGTGTCGCTTTATGCAACGTGAAGAATTTAATGACGGTTGTAAATTTATTAAAGATTGGAATATCGTTATTGTTGGTTGTGGTGCTCAAGGTTTAAACCAAGGTTTAAATATGCGTGACTCAGGTTTAAATATTTCTTACGCGTTGCGTGATGCCGCTATTGCTGAAAAGCGCCAATCTTGGCAGTGGGCGACAGAAAATGGTTTTACAGTAGGTAATTATCAAGAGTTAATTCCTCAAGCTGACTTAGTATTAAACTTAACGCCCGATAAACAGCATACTTCAGCAGTAACTGCGGTAATGCCGCTAATGAAGCAAGGTGCAACACTTTCTTATTCTCACGGTTTTAATATCGTTGAAGAAGGAATGCAAGTTCGTCCAGATATTACCGTTGTGATGGTAGCCCCTAAATGTCCTGGGACTGAAGTGCGTGAAGAATATAAACGTGGTTTTGGCGTACCAACTCTTATTGCTGTTCATCCTGAAAATGATCCCCAAGGAAATGGTTTAGCGATAGCTAAAGCGTATGCATCTGCTACTGGTGGTGATCGTGCGGGTGTGCTTGAGTCATCATTTATTGCCGAAGTTAAGTCTGATTTAATGGGCGAACAAACGATTCTTTGTGGCATGTTACAAACGGCTGCGGTATTGGGGCATAAGCAATTAATTGCTCAAGGAATGGACGCGGCTTACGCTCGAAAATTATTACAATATGGTATTGAAACAACGACGGAAGGCTTAAAACACGGCGGCATTACCAATATGATGGACCGTTTATCAAACCCAGCAAAAATTAAAGCGTTTGATATGTCTGAAGAATTGAAAATTATTTTACGTCCGTTATTTGAAAAACATATGGATGATATTATTGAAGGTCGTTTTTCTGCCACTATGATGGAAGATTGGAAAAATGATGACGTAAATTTATTAACTTGGCGCGCAGAAACGGCTGAAACGTCTTTTGAGCTAGCAGCAGACTGTGATGTTGAAATTACAGAACAAGAATACTACGACAAAGGTGTTTTTGTTGTGGCGATGATCAAAGCCGGTGTTGAATTGGCGTTTGAATCTATGGTTGCTGCCGGCATTATTGAAGAGTCCGCTTATTATGAATCTCTTCATGAAACGCCGTTAATTGCTAACTGTATTGCTCGTAATAAATTATACGAAATGAATGTTGTTATTTCAGATACAGCTGAATATGGTAACTACTTGTTTACACATGCTGCTGTTCCTCTTTTAGAAGAATATACTAGCAAGCTAACGCTTGAGCAATTAGGTGAAGGCCTAAAAGAAAGCTCAAATGGCGTTGATAATGTTCGTTTAATTGAAGTCAATGAAGCAATTCGTAGCCATGGTGTAGAAAGTGTTGGTAAAACACTACGTGGTTATATGACAGATATGAAAAAAATCGTTGAAGGTAACGTTTAGTTATTGAAGTCATAAACTAATGCAACATTAGTGTTTATGCAACGTTAAAAATAGTTTTTGCTCCCTGCAATATAGCGGTATTGGACTTTGGACAATACCGTTTTTTTATGTACAGGATGTACGGTATATCGTGATGCCATGGAAGGCAAAGAATGATGATGTACAGGATGTACGGTATATCGTGATGCCATGGAAGGCAAAGAATGATGATGTACAGGATGTACAGGATGTACGGTATATCGTGATGCCATGGATGGTAAAGAACGATGATGTATAAGATGTACAATAAAAATAGCACGATGAAACTTAATGCCCTCATCTTTTTAAGTTGATGGACATCACAAATGAAACCACATAAGAAGATAACTGATGACAGAATTAACAAATGTAACGCTAACAAAAGCCGCAAACGTTTATTTTGATGGCCAAGTCACGAGCCGAAAAGTAACGTTAGCAGATGGTAGTTCGAAAACATTGGGTATCATGATGCCAGGTACTTA
>Ga0209396_1004096_pt1 | contig 14338 bp, 14 predicted proteins | sample GOMGulsemesocosm_6_FD_184638 | JGI IMG/M metagenome (GOLD analysis project Ga0209396, IMG submission 184638) | Methane-oxidizing microbial communities from mesocosms in the Gulf of Mexico - GOM8C Gulf of Mexico (SPAdes) (version 2) | ecosystem: Environmental > Aquatic > Marine > Cold seeps...
CTATTTATGCGGAATAAAGTAGGAACTGACATGACGCAAGCAATTTTAAAACTCAGCGGTATCGAAAAATCATTCCCTGGTGTGAAAGCACTGGATAATGCTTGTTTGAATGTATACCCAGGTAAAGTAATGGCATTACTGGGCGAAAATGGTGCCGGTAAGTCGACGCTGATGAAGGTACTTACAGGTATCTATCACATGGACAAAGGTAATATTAACTATCAAGGTAGTGATGTTAGTTTTGATGGCCCGCGCCATTCTCAAGAGATGGGCATTAGTATTATTCATCAAGAACTAAACTTGATCCCTGAGTTAACGATTGCTGAAAATATCTATTTAGGCCGTGAACAAACCAATGCGTTTGGCGGTATTAAATGGACTCAAATGTATCGTGATGCTGATCTATTGCTGCAGCGTTTAAATGTAAAGCACAGCTCGCGCCAGTTGCTGGGTGAACTGAGTTTAGGTGAACAGCAAATGGTTGAAATTGCCAAAGCGCTGTCATTTAAGTCACAAGTGATTGTGATGGATGAACCAACGGATGCATTGACAGAAAGTGAAACTGAATCATTATTTAACGTGATTAACGAACTGCGCAATGACGGTTGCGGTATCGTTTATATTTCGCACCGTTTAAAAGAGATCTTCGAGATCTGCGATGATATTACGGTATTGCGTGATGGTAAGTTTATTGATGAAATTGCAGTGAGTGCCATTGATGAAGATGGCCTGATTGAGAAAATGGTGGGTCGTCGTCTTGACGAAATTTACCCACGTATCGATGCTGAACACGGTACCTTGTGTCTGGAAGTTGAAAATATTACCGCTCCGGGTGTACATGATGTCAGCTTTACACTAGACCATGGTGAAATCTTAGGTATTTCAGGTCTAATGGGCGCTGGCCGCACCGAGTTAATGAAAGCGATTTATGGTGCATTGCCACGCAAAGCGGGCGATGTGGTGTTAGAGGGGAAAGTTGTTAGTCCAGTAACCCCACGCGATGGCTTGGTCAATGGTATTGCCTATATTTCTGAAGATCGCAAAGGTGATGGATTAGTCCTTGGCTTGTCGGTTAAAGAAAACATGTCTTTGTGTGCATTAGACCAACTTTCGAAAGGCTTACAGTTAGACCATGCTAAAGAAGCGACGGCTGTAGAAGACTTTATGCGTCAGTTTAATATTAAAACGCCAAGTCGCGATCAGATCATTGGTAACTTGTCTGGTGGTAATCAGCAGAAAGTAGCGATTGCCAAAGGTTTAATGACCCGCCCCAAAGTACTTATTTTAGATGAACCAACACGGGGTGTTGATGTTGGTGCTAAAAAAGAGATCTACCAGTTAATCAATCAATTTAAAGCAGAAGGCATGAGTATCATCCTAGTGTCGTCAGAAATGCCAGAAGTACTGGGCATGAGTGATCGCATTTTAGTGATGCACGAAGGCCGTATCAGCGGTGAGTTTATTGCTGACCATGCTGACCAAGAAAAACTAATGGCATGTGCCGTTGGCAAAAAAATCAATGAGGCAGGGCTATGAGCCAGAACCAGGCAGCTAATCAAAATTCCAATAACAATTCTAATAACAATGTGACCGGTGATGTTATGACGAAAACTTTAACCCAAAAATTCTTCACTAAAGAATGGCTCTTTGAACAAAAATCATTAATTGCCTTAATTTTGCTAATTGTGGTGGTGTCTTTCTTAAACCCTCACTTTTTCACTATGGGCAATATTTTAAACATATTACGTCAAACATCGGTGAGCGCGATCATCGCTGTGGGCATGACCTTAGTGATCTTAACCGGCGGTATTGATTTAGGTGTTGGTTCGGTGTTAGCCCTCTGTGGTGCCTTTGCCGCGTCCTTAATATCAATGGAAGTATCAGTGATGATTGCCGTACCAGTGGCATTATTTGCGGGTGCAGCATTAGGTGCAATGAGCGGTATGATTATTGCCATAGGTAAAGTACAAGCCTTTATTGCGACGCTGGTGACCATGACATTATTGCGTGGTGTGACCATGGTATATACCGACGGGCGTCCAATCTCAACCGGCTTTACTGATGTTGCTGATAGTTTCTCATGGATCGGTACGGGTTATTTATTAGGTGTGCCAGTGCCAATCTGGTTAATGGTTATTGTTTTTGCTTCGGTGTGGTACTTACTTAATCATACGCGTTTTGGTCGTTATGTTTATGCTCTTGGTGGTAACGAAGCAGCGACACGTTTATCTGGTATTAACGTAGATAAAGTGAAGATTGGTGTTTATGCAATCTGTGGTGTACTTGCTGCACTAGCTGGTCTGATTGTGACATCACGTCTATCATCTGCGCAACCTACCGCAGGTATGGGTTATGAGTTAGATGCGATTGCGGCTGTAGTAGTCGGCGGTACCAGTCTTGCTGGTGGTAAAGGTCGTATTATGGGCACGCTGATAGGCGCATTAATTATCGGTTTCCTAAACAACGCACTAAATTTATTGGATGTATCTTCATACTTCCAAATGATTGCTAAAGCTGTGGTGATTTTACTTGCAGTATTAGTTGAAACGAAAAAGAAATAAATAAAAGAATAACAATAACAGTACGGCAAACTAGTCGTCATAAAAAACCTGTGAACCTCAATACCCTATCTGAGGCAGCAGAATTAACGTAAAGAAGGTATATGTAATGAAAAAATTAGCAACCTTGATCTCTGCAGCTGTAGTTTCAGCTTCTTTCAGTGCAACTGTCATGGCGCAAGATACGATTGCAATGGTGGTATCGACGCTAAACAACCCTTTCTTTGTAACAATGAAAGAGGGTGCAGAAGCGAAAGCAAAAACCTTAGGTTATAAGTTAATTGTGCTGGATTCACAAAACGATCCAAGTAAAGAATTATCGAACGTTGAAGATTTAACGGTACGTGGTGTAAAAGCAATTCTAATCAACCCAACCGATTCAGATGCAGTATCGAACGCTATCCGTATGGCTAACCGTTCAGGTATCCCAGTATTAACATTAGACCGTGGTGCAAGTCGTGGTAAAGTCGTGAGCCACATTGCTTCTGATAACGTTGCTGGTGGCGAAATGGCTGGTAAATATATTAGTGATACGATTGGTGCTAATGCCAAAGTTATCCAACTAGAAGGTATCGCGGGTACATCTGCGGCACGTGAACGTGGTCAAGGATTCATGCAAGCGGTTGCTAAAAACAAAATGAATTTACTAGGTAGCCAACCAGCTGACTTTGACCGTACTAAAGGTCTTAACGTAATGGAAAACATGCTTGCTGCTAACCCGAATGTACAAGCTGTATTTGCACAAAATGATGAAATGGCATTAGGTGCGTTACGCGCTGTACAAGCATCAGGTAAAGATGTATTAATCGTTGGCTTTGATGGTACTAAAGACGGTATCGCTGCGGTTAATCGTGGTATCTTAGGCGCGACAATTGCACAACAACCTGCGCTAATTGGTGCACTTGGTGTTGAAGCTGCTGACAAAGTACTTAAAGGTCAGCCGGTAGAGAAAAGCATCGCTGTACCACTTAAAGTGATCACTAAGTAATAATGCTTATCGAGTAAAGAGAGTTGGGGGATAGCGTTAGTGTTATTCCCTTACTCTTACTTTTTATTTTTATTTGTCATTCTATTCCTAATTAAAACCTGACTTAATCGCATTTAGTTAATATACAGTGTCATTAAGTCATGTTTTATTCTCTCCAGTTACAAAGTATTAAGGCTTCTTTATGAATAAATTAGTTGTGTTAGGTAGCGTTAACGCTGATCATGTTTTACAAGTTGCTTCATTTCCGCGTCCAGGCGAAACCTTACTCGGGCATAGTTATGCTGTGATCCCTGGTGGTAAAGGGGCTAATCAGGCAGTAGCCGCTGCGCGTTTAGGTGCAGATATTGCGTTTATCGCTTGTGTTGGTGATGATAGTTTTGGTACTAATATGATCACCGAATTTGGCCGTGATGGTATAAATACCCAAGCTGTGATGGTAGAACAAGATACCCCGACCGGTATTGCTATGATCCAAGTGGCGGCAACTGGTGAAAATAGCATTTGTATTTCAGCAGAAGCCAATGCTCGTTTAACCCCAGCACGCCTAGTGCCACATCATGCGTTAATTGAACAAGCTGATACACTGTTGATGCAATTAGAAACGCCGATTGCAACTATTACGCAAGCAGCTAAAATAGCAAATCAAGCGGGTACGCGTGTGGTATTAAATCCGGCGCCTGCACAGCCATTAAATGATGAGCTATTGGCAGTTGTTGATTTGATCACCCCAAATGAAACCGAAGCAGAATTATTAACGGATATTAAAGTAACAGACATGGCGTCTGCGCAAGTAGCTGCAGATGTATTACATGCTAAAGGCATTGCCGAGGTGATGATCACGTTAGGTAGCCAAGGTGTATGGATCAGCAAGGCTGGCACCGGTAAGCAAGTGAAAGGTTTCCGTGTTGATGCTGTTGATACTACAGCGGCAGGTGATACTTTTAATGGTGGCTTACTTGCAGGCTTGCAAGCAGGTTTAGCATTAGATGATGCTATCCTATTTGCCCATGCAGCAGCGGCTATTTCAGTAACGCGTGTCGGTGCACAAACATCGATTCCAACGAAAGCGGAAGTGGATGAATTTTTAGCGTTACAAGGTTAACGCGAACAACAGGCAGTGGTTCGCTATTTATATGGACTCGAAATATACAATCACTACCTTATTTTCACAATAAACGATGATGGACAAGATTAACTGATGGCAACAATTAAAGACGTAGCAAAACATGCAGGTGTATCAACGTCAACGGTGAGTCATGTATTAAACAATACCCGCTATGTGAGTGAAGATGTGTCTGCGCGCGTAAAGGCGGCTGTTGAAGAGTTGCGTTATGCACCGTCGGCATTAGCACGTAGTCTTAAAGTCCAGAGTACCAAAACATTCGGCATGCTAGTAACAACCTCAACCAACCCGTTTTTTGGTGAAGTATTAAAAGGCGTTGAGCGTCGTTGTTATGAACATGGCTATAATCTTATTCTATGTAATACCGAAGGTGATGTAGCCCGTATGCATGCCAACCTCGATACGCTGCTACAGAAGCGGGTTGATGGTTTAATGCTGATGTGCAGTGAAGTTGAAAGCCAAGGTTTTAATTTATTTGAACGTCACAAACCAGTACCAACAGTGGTGATGGATTGGGGCCCAACTAATTTTTCATGCGATAAGATCCAAGATAATTCTCATCGCGGTGGTTACATGGCCACACAGCACCTGATCGCTAAAGGGCATACCGAGATTGGCTGTATTACCGGTGTACTAGATAAGTTGACGGCCCAACAACGTTTTTCGGGTTTTACCCAAGCAATGCAAGAAGCAGGTTTAACTATTAATCCAAAGTGGGTGACTGCGGGCAACTTTGAATGTGAAGGTGGCGAAAAAGCGTTTGCTGAAATGTACGCCAACGGCCCATTACCATCCGCCTTATTTGTCTGTAACGACATGATGGCGATGAGCGTAATTAACAGTGCCAGTAAAAAGGGCATTTCAGTCCCGGAAGACCTGTCTATTATCGGTTACGATGACATTAAACTGGCAAAATATATTACCCCGTCATTAACCACGATTCACCAGCCTAAGCACCGTTTAGGGAAAAAAGCGGTGGATATGTTGCTTGAACAAATTAACTCGAAGACTGAAAGCAACCAGATCATTGAATTAGAACCAACCTTGGTAGAACGCGATAGTGTTAAAGCGTTAGGTTAATAAATAGATTATCTACTTTTGGTTGTTTCTTGTGATAAGTGGATGATATTTAGTAGTTTTAATCTTATTTCGCTATCAATTGTACTTTACTTGTCAGGTGTACCGCTTTAGAGTTACTTTTCAAATGTGAAATGTTATTTTTGTGCCTAGTCGATAATATTTAATATCGACTTATTGATAAATGCGACGCAATGTTCTGTTTTACGTAAGCTTATGAAAAATTATATTCAGAGTTACTCAGTATATTGATGTTAGTACCGTATTTGATACGGGATTTGTAATCAATGGTATGAGGATGAATATGAAGTGTTGTAAAGATGGTCGAGTGGTTAAAGTAAGCCGAACTAGGTTACAAAAACTATTCTATAGTAGTATTTATAAATGTAATAACTGTGGCAAGTTCATGAGATTAAAGAAATAACTATCCATGATTAAGGAAAACCTATTGAAATCTACTTTCAATAGGTTTTTTTTGTTCTAGATTAAAATACAGAGCGACTATTCACTGTGGTAAATTGCTGATATAAACTTTGAACTTCAGCAGGATCAAACGCTTCGGTATAAGTCAGCTGACTCAGCCTGTGAGTGATATTCTGTAAGTCATGTGAACGTTGTTGTGCACGATGCTGATAACGCTGTAGCGCAGCTGGAATATGATTAAAGTTAGCTGCGAGGCTCTGCGCAAGGATATAAGCGTTCTCAATACCTAAGCTAAAGCCTATTCCCATAGTCGGTAATACCGAGCAACATGCATCACCAAGTAATACTGCATTGTCTCTGCTCCATTGCGAGAACGGTGCAACATCCGCTAAAGGCGAGGGCATTATTTGTGATTCTGGCGTACTTTTAATCATCTCAAGTAAAAATGGTGAGTAATGGGCAAACTTTTCTAAAACACTCGCTTTATCAAGTGTCTCACCTTCTTCTACTGGGCATGCTGCAAACCAATATTTAGCGTGATTCTCTCGGTCATAGGTATAAGTCACAATACGAGATTGCATCCCCGCAAAAACATAACATTCATCATCACTGATTTCTGGTGTATCAAAATCAACTGTGCCACGGCAGCAGTAAACACCTGGCTGGCGTATGTTTACGTCTGGTGCTACAAATTGGCGTACTTTAGAAAACAACCCATCAGCACCGACAATCACATCCGCGATAAGTGGCTTGCCATTAATGAGGATAGCGCCGTTATCCACGCTGCAGTGCTGCTCAGTCTGGATGTTTTCTTCACCATAAGCATCTAATAATAATTGATAAAGGTCGCTACGGTGAAATAGACCGATAGGGGCATTCACATTATTGTCTGTCGCTTGCATTGATAGCTGGTTAATCATGTCTGATGTTGCTGTTAATGTAGTAATAAGGTCAACACTATTACCGGTCGTTTTTACTTTATCTGCATCCGTTAATGCGGCTAAGATCTGCATGCCCTCTGGCCACATGATAATACCAGTACCATCGGCTCTTGGCTTATCAGCTTTTTCATAGACAGTGGCTTCAATACCAAACATGCGTAGTGATAAAGCCAGTGCCAGACCATTTAATCCAGCTCCGACAATCGCTATTTTCAGATCTTTTTTGTCCATTAACTTCTCCTTTTATTTCAAATGCTTTTCTTGCTCTAGCTATGATTAACTCGCTGTTTTTTTAAATGTAACACGATACTGTGTCGGTTTTAATAGTTTGTCGTTTCATACTGGGTTAGAGGCAGCGTTGAAATTCAGAAATAGGGCGATGAACTGGTATTTTTACGAGTTACGGGGTAATGGCTTTACTAATACAATATTCGCAAGCAAGGCAAAGTACACGCGCTATAGCTGAGGATATCATGATGCTTATAGATAGCGACGGCGTAAGAACTTGTTTTTAATCTCCGACTTAATATCGACTAAATCAAAATTGGAATTGTTCATGACAAAATTAAATAAAGCACTATCTCTCACATTAGCAGCAATCGTGTCTATGCCTACTCTTGCAGAGAACATAAATACCGACGATTTTTCTTTTGGTGGCCGTGTTGAAGCAAGGGGTGTTCTTGCCGATAGTGATTTCTCAGATGCATCTCGTGTTCGTTTAAATGGTCAAGGTAAACATCAAATTAATGAAGGTATCACAGCGGTTGGTAAATTCGAATTTGAACTAACACAAGATAACGATACCGCTGCTACGACAAATCAAACTAAGACGCGTTATTTATACGTTGGTGCTGAGACTGCTTACGGTACAGTAACGTACGGTACGCAAGATAATGCTGTTACCTATCTTACTAACTTTACCGATATGGCTGAGTACTTCAGCGGTTATACCAACGAAGAGATTACAGCGAGCGGTGACAGAGCAGAAGATACGATCCTTTATAGTGTGACTAAAGGTGATCTAACATTTAATGCATCAGCTAACCTTAAAGCGACTGAAAATGGCGGCGGTTTGATGGTTGCTTATAAATTGCTTCCAAGTGTTGAAGTCAGTGCTGGTTATGCAGCAACAGAAGCAGCTGAGAATGAGTCAGACTCATCAGATGTATACATGATCGGTGCACGTTACACTAAAAATACTTTCTTACTTTCAGGTCTAGTACAAAAAGGTACTTTAGCTGATGCTGACTTCGAAGCCGTTGATGCATTCGCATCTTATGGATTTGGTGAAAATACAGTAAGTGTTTCATATAACTATTTAAGTGCTGATGATCAAAGCGCTGACGATGTTAACTTCGTTGCATTTGAATATGGTCGTTATATCGGTGACGTAGCAGCATACGCTGGTTATAAAGTTGCACTAGGTGATGATACTTCAGCTGGTCATGGTAATAATAGCAATGCCGATGAATTTATCGTAGGTGCACGTTACTCTTTCTAATCCTATCTCATTGTTACAGTGATTTAGGTATATCGGCCTCCTAAGTGGAGGCTTTTATCACCGTTGCAGTGGCACTGCATAGCTAATGTAATGCGAACACGTATGTCCTATATGAAATACTCATTTATCCTTAGTCTTTTAAGATCCTAATGTATTAATTCAATTTAGCTAACTTAAGGATGAGTTTATGCAATCAAAATTATTATGGATAATCTTCACAGTATCAATGGCACTTTCATCACCAGTTCATGCAAAAGCGGAGGATTTCTTTCGGCTTAACAGTGGCGGGTTACTGATAAGCGGTATTGAAATGAAGTATGCGGATGTCATGGCGATGATTAACAAAGAAAAATCGTCGGAACGAATTGGGCGTCATCGCTATATTTTGCATGCGTCAGTTGGTGGCAAATTCGATGTGCAATTTAAATTTAGCCGTGGAACATTAACAGACATAGATGCTAAGCAGCTGGGGCGCGCTCACCATTAAAGTAGCATGAAATTACTTTGACACCCATTAGGCGACATCTAACTGGATTAAACATTCACTTTGAATAAAGTAAATTTAAGTAAATTAAATATACTGTGATTAGGTATTTTATTAGTATTTATAATTGCCTACAGCGTAAAATTTGGTTAAACATGCGCTTTAAAACTATCTAACAATCATCTGTACTAAAAATGGAATTGTTCATGAACAAAATAAATAAAGCATTATCTCTTACACTAGCTGCAATCGTATCTATGCCTACTCTTGCAGAGAACATCAATACTGACGAATTTTCTATTGGTGGACGCGTTGAAGCAAGGGGCGTTCTTGCTGATAGTGATTTTTCAGATGCATCACGCGTTCGTTTAAATGGTCAAGGTAAGCATGAAATCAATGAAGCTTTAACGGCGGTTGGTAAATTCGAATATGAACTAACACAAGATAACGATACCGCTGCTACGACAAACCAAACTAAGACGCGTTATTTATACGTTGGTGTTGAGAGTGCTTACGGTACATTAACATACGGTACGCAAGATAATGCGGTTACCTATCTTACTAACTTTACAGATGTAGCTGAATACTTCAGTGGTTATACCAACGAAGAAATTACCGCGAGCGGTGATCGAGCTGAAGATACAATTCTTTATAGCGTAAGCAAAGGTGATTTAACATTTAATGCATCTGCTAACTTAAAAGAAACTGAAAATGGCGGCGGCCTGATGGTTGCTTATAAATTGCTTCCAAGTGTTGAAGTAAGTGCGGGTTACGCAGCAACTGAAGCCGCTGTAGGTGAGACTGACTCATCAGATGTATACATGCTAGGTGCTCGTTATACTAACGGTGGTGTTTTAGTTTCAGGCCTAGTACAAAAAGGTACTGCATATGATACTGATTTCGATGCAGTTGATGCATTCGCATCTTATGGCTTTGGTGAAAATACAGTAAGTGTTTCATATAACTATTTTAGTGCTGATGATCAAGGCGTTAAAGAACTTGAAAATGTTAACTTTGTTGCATTTGAATATGGTCGTTATATTGGTGACGTAGCTGCATACGCTGGTTATAAAGTTGCGCTAAACAATGATACTACAGCTGGTGCTGACTATAATAATAGCAACGCGGATGAGTTTATCCTAGGTGCTCGTTACTCGTTCTAAGACTGACGGCTTTAATGTAATCATTCATTAAAGCCTGTTTGTTCTGAACAGCGTGAAATTAAGTATTCGCGCTTGTTACTTCTGCCGGTTTCTTAGTCTTTTCCGTAGCAGAAAGTAATATATTATTTATTTCAAATCCCGCTTATTTGCAGTAGGCGGGATTTTTTTGATCTTAAAATATAAGGGTCGTGACAAAATTGGATTCCGGCATAAAGCTGATGGTATTTGTATGTGGATATACTTAAAACTCACCAAGCCTATCTCGAACATATTCAGCGTAATACAGGGGCATAACAATATGTGTTTTTTCGATTGCAGATGAACCTTGAGTCCCGGTTAGTTTGATAGTTTTGTGAGGTTTACATTTTGCTATATAGGATTGCAGTGACTTCGCTCTGGTACGCTTTCCGCTTTTAACTTCGACAGGAACGATCCTCCCTATTTCATCAGTGAGGATAAATTCAATTTCTGCTCTTGCGTCACCCCAAGAAAAACTAGGCTCGATACCGCAAGCTGCAAATTCTTGCTGAACAAAATTTTCTGCAATATAACCCTTGTACTCGTAACCTTGTAGTTTAATTTCCTTATAACTAGTTCCTAGCATATGGTTTAGAAGCCCAGTATCAAAGAAAAAAAGCTTAACCGCATTGTCTTTTTGATAAGCTGCAAGTGGTGAACGAGGTTGACCTTCAACTGGAAAGTTCTTTAATGCTAAGCGGCACTTGTGAAGCCATGTGATAGCTGTTTCAAACTCTGTATATCTAGACTTCCGTTCATGCACGCCTTTGAATTTGAAACGTTTGACAGACTCATCAAATACAGATGAAAGTTGAGAAGGAATGTTTCTAAATACTGATTCAATTAACTGCGCATTTACTTTACCTGAGTATTTACCAAAATCTCGCATATAACCTGCAATCAAGTTGCTATGAACTTCAGTGACTGCTTGTGCTCGTTCGACAATGCTTTGCTTTGATGAAGAAAACCAAGTATCAACAGCTTCGGGCATGCCTCCGGTAAAATAGTAATCAGTCAGCTTATTAAATAGTTTAGTGTGTGCTGCGCTTGAGTTAACCTGGTTTTGGTATGCTTTAATTAGTGCTGACTCGCCCGAAGCCCATAAAAACTCTTTGAATGTTAATGGACGAAGATTATGTTGCTCGACTTTACCAACAGGGAATGATGTTAATAGACCTATATTTGATCCGCTCGCTGCGACATACATATTTGGGGCTTTTTCTGCAAAGTATTTTAATGCTGTAACAGCTCTTGCGCATTCACCTATCTCGTCAAGGATCAGCAGATCTGACTCAGGAGAAAATACTTCACCAGTTAATAATTCAATGTTCGAGATAATATCGTGCGGATTTAGAGAACCACTAAAGGCATCAGCTAGCTCAGGGCTTTCCAAGAAATCAATACGTAATACATTGTCGAATGTACTACCCAGCAGATCCTTGAGTAAATAGGTTTTACCGGTTTGTCTTGCGCCGTCTATTAAGAGTGGTTTTCTAGACTCTTTATCTTTCCAAATTAATAGTTTAGTTAGTAGTGCTCTTCTCATTTAACCACCTCGAATAGAAAAAATAAATAGTCTTGTTATATTTTAATGCGCATTAAAGTGTATTATTTTACATTTTTACGCGCGTCAAAATGTCCTTTGGTACATTTTTATGCGCTTAAAAATGTATTGTTACATGTTTTTATGTTTATTGAAATGTATGTTTTAGCAGATGTAACCTACATCCAATAAGACTTCTGCTCAGGCGTAAATTCGCTGGTATCCGGCATATTTCTGATTTGAACAAAACAGTGAACAAGTTCATCCCACTAATGACATTTCTACTGGCGAAAGTACGGTGGTTTCTGGGGAGAGTGTTGATACTGCTAATGGTAATGATAGTCGTGCGGTTATTAATGAAACTGTTGATATTGAACCTGAGCCTTTAATCGGCTTTGATTTTTATGTCACTGGATTCACTAAACAAGTGAAATATAGCCGTATTGAACGTGTGCTAACGCCCGAGGATTTCTTATACCTGATTTACTTTGATGTGTATAAAGATGGTCAGTTGATGTTTAAGACCACCAATACAGACTTAAACGACTTGGGTTATATAACGAAAACATTAACGGAATGTGTTTATAAGGTGAGTTATCAGGCTAGTTCACGGATAGTGACTTGTAGAGAAGATGATAAGGCGGAAGATGTTGAAGAGGATAGGGATGACTTTACATTGGATGAATCGTTATTAGCGTCAGCGCCCACTAGCTTATTGTGATTTAGTTTATTAGGAACTGTAAAATCGTAAAGCTAAAGTGGGCTGAGAGAGCTTAATCTAATACGTTATGTTGATGTATTTGTTCTGTTTATCATTTTAATTTAGATTATTAAGGATCTTGTTAAACTTTTGATATCGATGTAACGTTTTAGATAGTCTTTTTTTACCATAAGGTGTTATGTCGTAGATTGCTAACATACCGGCTTCTTTAGCTTGAGCTTCAAGTGCTCTTTTTCGTTTAAGTCTTTTAATTGCCTTCAAATACTTATCTTTATTGGTACTATCAATTTTGCATGTTCCAGCAGTCATAATACCTGTATCTAAGATTCGAATCGACTGTGGAATATGTGGAATGTTAATTCCCTTCAGTAGTTCTATTTCAGTAATTGTTAAAGGCATTAAACGATTTATAAACATCCATGCCTTACGTATAATAATGACAACAATAACTACTAAACATGCATATAAGAAATTGGTGACGATTCCTGTCGAAATGCTAATGCCGTACTGTTTAATAAATAATGCTATACCGTCATTGATAGTTTTAATTAAAAGTATTAAGTCCTGATAATTTTCCATCTATTTTCCCTATTCGTTTACGGATATTAGAAGCTTAAAAGACGGCAATGCCATTATGAGTTAATTTACCAAAATCGTTTCGGTGATAATTAACTTGAATAATATTATCAATAAAAACATTATAACGCTTCAGGCCAGAGCCTGTAGCGCCTGAATGTACTAGTTTTATCAGTGTTCCTTCAGCTCGTCTTTCATACCCACTTGTATTGCATAGAATTACAATCTTATCCCCAGAATTTAAGCTTGCTACTTTAGCTTTAGATATTGCGAATCCTTGACCAATACCAGTTGAGCAGCATAACGAAAATGATTTTTTTTGATTTTCTGTTACTTCTTCTTCTGGGTGGTGAATAACTAATGTTTTCATTGTAATACCTAATATCTAGAGTTGGTTGAGTGGAGGCATCTTAACTAGTATGTTGAAGTCTCGCAACTTCACTTATTCCTACATATATGATACAAATATAGATGTTTTAAAAGTGGGTTTAAACTTAAGCTGTTGAAAGTAAAGGTTTATGAGCATCTAAGAAAATTCCTATGAAAGTGATACAAAAATGACAAATAAAGTGGAATACTTATATCCCTTAGTCTTTAACAGTATGATTAAGAAGATCAGTAACAAGCAAACTACCAATATGATGAAATTGGGTCTGTATCAGATTCATGTTCAACGAAAACCAATTATCTTAGTAATAAATAGCTTAAAGATAAATAAAAGTAGTCTTTATAGGTATGAAAAAATCTTGGATGATGAGGTGAATTATTGTCGTACTTTCTTTTTAACATATAAAAAGAAAGGAAAAGAAAAAGCATATCTAATTATGTTTGAGAAACTCTGTAATAGAAAGAATATGGATAAAAATTTACTTCTAGCATTAAATGATATCTTTATAAATGAGAATTCGATTGGTACGACTATAAGTAAATATGATCTGTCAAGATCAACTATTTATCGAAGAGTTGATGCTGTGAAATCTGAAATTCACTACTTAAGAAATATAAAAAAATTAATAAAACATAGCAAATCATATAAAGTTAAAAATAGTTAATGGCTGTTTTCCGTATTGTGTAGCTTCATTAGTAATTACTGCGTCAGCTCCCACTAGCTTATTGTGATTTGAGGACGAAGGCTGAGTAACGAAAACACGATAAGCTAGAGGTTTAGGCCTCTAGCTTATATTAATAATGATACTCGGGTATAAAAATAACTAGATCAAAT
>Ga0209396_1004097_pt1 | contig 14337 bp, 10 predicted proteins | sample GOMGulsemesocosm_6_FD_184638 | JGI IMG/M metagenome (GOLD analysis project Ga0209396, IMG submission 184638) | Methane-oxidizing microbial communities from mesocosms in the Gulf of Mexico - GOM8C Gulf of Mexico (SPAdes) (version 2) | ecosystem: Environmental > Aquatic > Marine > Cold seeps...
TGGCGTCATTTAATAAGGCAAATTGATTGAGTGATTGCACAACATCAGGACAGTTATGACAACTTAAGGATATAAATACTTCAAAATGTAATTTCTCAGAAATATTTTTAACCATATTTGTTAAGGTTTTATCTAGCTTTAGCTCAGTGCCAGATGATTGTAAAATGGCTAAAATAAGCGAATTAAATTCATGGCCGCTAGGGATCCCTGAAAAATGAATGCCGTTATTTGTGCCTTCAATTTCTAAATAAAAGGTGATTGGGCTACGTAAATTATCATCACGCTCTACTAATTCTAAATTATCTGAAACAGAGGTTATTTGTGATAAAAAATCTTTTAATTCTTGTCGTTTAGTATGTTCACCAGTTTGTAAAACTAGTGACACCTTGTTAGTCATATTTTGGGTATAATTTTTTAATGCGTTTAAAATATCGTTACTTAACATAGGGGTAACCTTATAACTGAACTCACTGATTTTGATTTAAAATAGTAGTGAATTTAACTGATGAATTTGAATGAGAAATAAAGGCGGAATTTTTAACTTGTTCCGCCATTTAATTAGGACGCTGTTAGATTTTTCCTACTAAATCTAGGCTAGGTGTTAATGTTGCTTCGCCTTGCTCCCAAGCTGCAGGACATACTTCACCATCGTTATCACGAACATATTGTGCCGCTTTTACGTTACGAACCATGTCCTTTGCACTTCGGCCAATGCCACCTGCATGAATATGTGCAACTTGAATAACGCCATCAGGGTCTGCTAAAAATGTACCACGATGTGCCATATGGTCTTCTTCAATCATCACATCAAAACCGCGAGTAATATGTCCTGTTTGGTCGCCAATCATAGGGAACTTAATTTTACCTATGGCATCTGACGAGTCGTGCCATGCTTTATGTGAGAAATGTGTATCTGTTGATACCGAGTAAACTTCAACACCTAGTTCTTGTAATTCTTTATATTGATTTGCCATGTCTTCTAATTCAGTAGGACATACAAATGTGAAATCAGCTGGGTAGAATAAAAAGATTGACCATTTGCCTTTCACGCTATCTGTTGTTACTTCAACAAATTCGCCATTGTGAAATGCTTGAGCTTTAAATTCTGGGATAGTTTTACCTATTTGAGCCATGAGTAATTCCTCTTAATTTTAATATGAAATCTATGTATTTCGGTTTGTTTAAAAGCATGTTTGCTTTCGATGGATGTATATTAGAATTAACCGAGAGATTAATAAATTTGATTAAACTGATATTAATGTTCTAAAAAACTGAACGACTAATAAAGGTCATGAAGAATGAATAAAGATGAACTAAAGTTAATGATCGTTTATTCACTTAATTCGTTATTACACAATTGAGGTTAAGGCATATGTCTAATAAAAAGTTAACAACGGTGGTCGGCTGCCCAGTGGCAGATAATCAAAATGTGATGACTGCAGGGGAGCGTGGACCACAGCTTTTACAAGATGTATGGTTTTTAGAAAAGTTGGCTCACTTTGATCGTGAAGTCATACCTGAAAGACGTATGCACGCCAAAGGCTCAGGCGCATTTGGTAAATTTACTGTAACGAATGACATTACAAAATATACTCGCGCTAAAATATTTTCAGAAGTAGGTAAAACAACAGAGCTCTTCACACGTTTTACCACAGTTGCGGGTGAAAGGGGGGCGGCAGATGCCGAGCGAGATATTCGTGGTTTTGCTGTTAAGTTTTATACTGAAGAAGGCAATTGGGATTTGGTTGGTAATAATACCCCCGTGTTTTTTTTAAGAGACCCTTTGAAGTTTCCTGATTTGAATCATGCGGTAAAACGAGATCCTAAAACCAATATGCGTAGTGCGACCAATAACTGGGATTTTTGGACCTCTTTACCTGAAGCATTGCATCAAATCACTATTGTTATGAGTGATAGGGGCATTCCTGCAACTTATCGTCATATGCATGGTTTTGGCAGCCATACTTTTAGTTTTATAAATGCTGATAACGAACGGTTTTGGGTTAAATTTCATTTAAAATCACAGCAAGGTATTAAAAACTTAACCGATGCAGAGGCTGAAGCCATTGTAGGGAAAGACAGAGAAAGCCATCAAAAAGATTTATTCGAATCTATTGAACATAATGAGTTTCCAAAATGGTCATTAAAAGTACAGATTATGCCTGAAGCAGATGCCAAGAAAGTAAGTTATAACCCTTTTGATTTAACTAAAATATGGCCACATAAAGATTACCCTTTAATTGATGTAGGCGTGATGGAGTTAAATCGCAATCCAGAGAACTTTTTTGCTGATGTAGAGCAATCGGCTTTTAATCCTGCCAGTGTGGTACCGGGTATTAGTTTTTCACCAGATAAAATGCTGCAGGGGAGATTATTTTCATATGGTGATGCACAGCGTTATCGTTTAGGGGTCAATCATAATCATATTCCTGTTAACGCACCAAAATGCCCAGTAAATAGCTACCATAGAGACGGACAAATGAGAACAGATGGCAATCAAGGAGCAACAATTGGATATGAGCCAAATAACCAAGGGCAATGGGCTGAACAGCCTGACTTTTCAGAGCCGCCATTAGATTTACAAGGCTATGCTGATCACTGGGATCATCGTGCAGATGATGATTACTTTTCTCAAGCGGGTGATTTATTTAGACTAATGACTGCTCAGCAACAACAAGCATTATTTGCAAATACAGCTGCGTCTATGCAAAGTGTTCCAGATGAAATAAAACTAAGGCATATCAAACATTGTACTGCGGCTGATCCCAGTTATGGCACGGGAGTAAAAGCTGCATTAAAGTTATAAGTTAGCGTTAAATTCATAAAGCGCATTATGGTTATTGAGTGCGCTTTTATGGATTTAACAGGACTTGGCGTCATTTGAGTTAACCAAATTTAATTATCTTAATCTAAAACACGTTATTTTCGTTGGCGTCTTTCTTCTTAATTACTTTATGACCATCTTCAGAAACACCTTGCTTCCAATAGCTACTAATGTAGATGTTTTCATGGGCTACTTGTTTGTCAGTTCGAAAGTAGCTTCGTAATTGGCGCATTGAGTCAAATTCGCATGCGGTCCAAATTGATATTATGCCATCTAACCATGTGAGTGACTTTACAGTGCTAGCGAGTGATTCTTCATTCGTAATCCAAATAACTTTGAAGTTACTCGGAGCTTCAATTAGCTGTATGTCATTATTTTCAATCACTTTTATAATGGCGTAACCCTTGGCATCATTTGGCAGGTTTTTAATTTTTGCAGAGAGTGCCGGCAGTGCGGTCATATCGGCAACCATTAAGAACCAATCAGCATGTGTATTCATATCTTTTATTGTACCAGGTCCGACAATATTGATAATGTCACCTTTTTTAGCATTCATAGCCCAGCGAGCAGCAAAACCACATTGTAAATCTTCAGTAATATGGCGTACAAAATCGATTTCAATGGTTTGATTGATAGGTGAAAAAGATCTAATGGTGTAAGTGCGCATTATAGGTTTGTCATCTTCAGACACTGTACTTAAATCAGTATCTCCAACGGAATTGAATAGTAGCTTTATGTAATTACCTGCACAGTCATTTGAGAAGTCAGCCAGTGCAGTACCCTGTAAGGTGATACGCTGCATGTTCGCAGTAATTTTTGTTGAATTTAATACAGTTAATTGCTTAGGTGATGGTTTATTCATGCTCTACTTAATAATAATTCTCTTTTGCATTTAGGTTAGCATCACTTTTAACATGTGCATAGTGCTGTGAATTGATTTTACATATTAAATTTTCATGAAATATAAAATTAATATGTGATTCATTTTTGTTACTAATAGTAAAAACCCTGCACTATGGCAGGGTTATATTTTGGTGAGTGATGAGTTTGTTTGTCTCACTTTATATCGATAGAGGTTATGCCGCAGCTAACTCCTTTGAGTTGTTTTGCTCTGCTTTGATAGATTTGAGTTTTACTCTGTGGTCAGTCGCTAACCAATTGTAAAGTAGAGGTAAGACTATGAGAGTGAAAAATGTGCCAATTAACATACCCGCAACTAATATAACACCTATGCTATTTCGTGCTTCAGCACCTGCTCCAGTTACCAATACTAAGGGAAAGTGCCCTAATACTGTTGCAGCTGTTGTCATTAATATAGGACGTAATCTAGTGGCTGCCGCAGACTTAACGGCGTCTAACTTATTCAAACCTTGTAGTTGCATATGATTTGCAAATTCAACTATGAGTATGCCATTTTTTGCGATGAGTCCTATAAGGGTGATTAAACCTATTTGAGAGTATATGTTGATTGAAGTAAAGCCTAAAAATGCAATTGACAATGCGCCGCTTAAGGCTAATGGGGCACAGCCTAATAACACAACTAAAGGATCTCTAAAGCTATTAAATTGAATGGTTAAAACAAAGTAAACTATTATCAAAGACACTAATAATACATTTACCATTGTATTACCTTCTTTTCTAATTTGACGTGATTCACCTGCATAATCAATCGAATAACTTGCAGGAAGTAGATCTGCCGCTATTTTTTCAACAGAAGATAAAGCTTGTTCTTTAGTGATATGGGGTAAAACGCCGGCAAAAATCCTAAATGATTTTTGTTGGTTAAATGACCCCAGAACACGAGGACTTGTTACGGCTTTAATTGTTGCAAAACTAGAAACTTTGATTAAATCACCAGACGATGTTTTCACTTGCATATCTAATACATTTTCTGGGTTGTATTTATTTGTTTTATCTACAACAGGTATTACGCGATAAGCTTTACCATTGTCATTGTATTGATTAACGTAATTGTTAGACATTAAAACGCTAAGTTGGTTATTAACCTCTGAAAGCGTTAATCCTAAATCAGCTATTAATTCTCTATTAATTAATAACTCAGTTTGAGGCAAATCAATTTTTAGATCAGTATCAACAAACATAAAGTTACCTGTTTGATATGCTTTGCCAATAATCTGTTCAGCATAATTACGCATTTGTTCAACATCATCGTTAGCACGTACGACCATTTCAACATCAAATTGGCCTGCCGTGGGTAATGCAGCAGGTAAAATAGGTAATAAAGTTAATTCACTTATACTGCCTAGTTTGCCGTAAAGCTCAGGTAGGCTTTCTTGAACACTGTTTTCTCTTTCATTGAAAGGTTCAAGCTCAACGCCGCCAAACCCTGCTGCAGCTGTTAATATTTGCCAAACAAACTTACTGCCATCGGTTGTTTTTAACGTATCAACAACTTGGTTCATATTGTTCGAAGTATACGCTAGAGAAGATTCCGGAGGTGCTTCAACGACTACCTGTATACTGCTTTGATCTTCTACTGGCGCTAATTCCTTTTGTGAAAACATGTAAAATGGAATAACAAGTAAACTAAAGATAATAGCCATAACTAATACTTGAGCGCGCCAGTTAAATATATGACCTAACATACGCAGATAATAATTTTTTAAATGTTCAAACCATAAATTAATTTTAAGTGTTAATTTGCCTTCTTTTCCGCCCTCAGGTGAAACATAAGCACTCATTATTGGAGATAATGTAATTGCGACAACACCTGAAATAAGTACGGCAACAGCTAAAGTAAATGCAAATTCTCTAAACAAAAAGCCTGTTAACCCTGACAAAAAGCCAATAGGAGCATATACAGCAGCAAGTGTTAAAGTCATAGCAATTACGGGTACTAAAAGCTGCCTTGAACTTAATAATGCAGATTCAAATCGTCCTTTGCCTTCACGCATATGTCGCGCTACATTTTCAACAACAACGATGGCATCATCAACAACTAATCCTACGGATAAAACCACGGCTAAGATTGTCAATAAATTTAATGAAAACCCCATTAAAGACATTATTGCAATTGCACCCAATATTGAAATAGGGATAGTAATAAGCGGTACTAATGCAGCTCTAAAAGACCCCATCATAGCGAGTACTACAATACCAACAAGCAGCACAGTTTCGATTAATGTTGTGAATATTTCATTGATAGCATCGCGCATATACAAGGTACCATCGTAACCGATACTGATTTTCATACCTTGTGGTAAGGATTGGTTAATACTCTCTAGTTTTTTGTAGAGCGCATCACCAATGGTAATCTCGTTGGCACCAGGTAGTGCCCATACGGCTAAAAATATTGTAGTCTCATGATCTAGCCTAGCATTAACAAAACCTTCCTCCTCACCAACTTCTACTTTCGCAACATCTGAAATGCGTATTTGGGCACCTTCGATATCAGTAATAACGAGTTGCTCAAAATCTTCAACTGTTTTTAAGGTCGTATTAGCCATAACATCAACACGTTGTTGACTGTTTTTACTATATCCTAAAGTTGCGATTGTATTATTGTTACTAAGGGCTTTAAATACTTGATCTGCACTTAAGTTAAAAACGGCTAATTTATCAGGATCTAACCAAATACGCATAGCTGGATTACGGCCACCTTCTAGGGTGATTTTTTGTACCCCAGATATATCACTCAACATTGGCGTTACATTACGAGAAAGGTAATCTGTGATTTGACTACGTTTTTTCCCTGTCGCTTTTACATCTAAATAAAAAAGTGCATTGGGACTATCTGTACGGCGAACATTTACAGATGGATCTTCAGCGCCTGCAGGTAATTCAAACTTTATTTGACCTAACTTTGTGGTCATTTGAGTGAGCGCATCGTTAGTATTGTGATTTAAATTCAGCCAAGCGGTTACTTTACTATTACCTGACGTTGTTATTGAATCGACATAATCAACACCTGGAACAGTTGAGGCAACACGTTCTATCGGTTCGGTCACAAAACCTTTAACAACTTCGGCCGAAGCACCTGTGTATGTTGTTGTGATCTCAAGGGATGCACTTTCAATTTTAGGGTATTGTTGTACTGATATGTTATTTGCAGAATAAAGACCTGCAAGTACAATTAATAATGATAAAACAATGGCTAATACTGGGCGACGAACAAAAATATCCATCACTGAAGGTTTATTGTCATGCTGCTCACTCATTATTATTCTCCAGTGCTAACATTGGATTTAAAGGCGAACTCTTCTTTCGGGTAAACTAATAAGCCTTCACGCAATTTAAATGCGCCTTCAGTTGCTATCTTTTTACCTACCTCAATACCTGATTTGATTATTTGCTGATTCTGTAAGCGCTTGCCTAATTCGACCTGTACGCGATGCGCGCGGTACTGTTGGTTGTTATCTTTTTCTAAAGTGAAAAGATAGTCGCCATTTTGATTGCGACTTACAGCAGAATTTGGCACTAACATCAGTTCTTTATTTGAACTTAGAATTTTAATGTCGACTATTTCATTATGCTCGTGCCACTTGCGACCATCGATAAGCTCGGCTCTGTACTGCATATGTCTTGATTTGTCATTGATCTGACTATTTTTGGCAATGACTTTTGCTGACTTATAATTTTCAAGGGGATCATTGATTGCTTTAATCATTATTTGATCGTTAATTGCGAGTTTTTCCTTAGTTTGCGCTAACTGGAAATCAACCCAAATAGTCGTTTCACTTCCTATTAGTGTTGTTATGATTGAATTTGGAGCTATAAATTGACCGACTTGATACGTATCTAAACCAACAACCCCATCAAATGGCGCAATAATATGTTTTTTGTTAATAATCGCTTTCAGATTCTCTGCATTTGCTTTATTAACTTTTAATTGCGCGTTTGCAGTATCAAATTCTTGTTGGCTGACTTTGTTTTGAAAAAGTAGTTTTTTCATTCGAGCAAAGTTATTCTCTGCCAGTACTAAATTAGCATTTGCTGCGTCTAACTGTGCTTTTTCTTCAACCGTATTTAACGCTAAAAGTAATTGTCCTTTTTGTACTTCTTGGCCTGCAGTAAAGTTAACCGTGGTGATTATGCCTGACAGCTCGTTTTGTAATTGAACAACTTGCGTTGCAGAAACTTGGCCAGTTGCTTTTTCACTTTCTTGGTAAGCTGTTGTTGATGTGATTATGCTATTAACTGTTGCAGATGGTTCTGGGAAAGATTCACCCATAGCGATAGCAGCCTGAATTTGTTGGAATTTAACAAACCCTAAACCTGCAACTGTAACTGCAATAATAAAAATGGTGGTTAACCAACGAGATAATTTCATATACTTCTCCGAATAGGGCAATTATTTATCTTAATTTTTGTTCAATTAATACATTGGCGGCTTTAGAGATACCATTTGAATCAAGCGGTGTTTGCCATTGGTATGAATTAATGAGCCTTTGTAAGCTTCTTATCGCAGGGGCATCAATTGCTAGTGGCTCATTTAATGAGTCAGTTCCGTCTGATATATGTCTAATTTGAACAATGCGGCCAACATATTGGTAACCCATTAAGAGTGCCCAACAACCCAAATTGATTTCCTCAATCATTTGATCAGTATTGCCATTTAATGTTAATTCCCCAGAATAAGCGGCTTGATGCATGCATTTATTAAATACTTTTTCACATTCTTCATTTGCTTTGATCATTTTGTCAGTCCAAAGTGATGAGGCACGACTGATCACAAGATCATTAGCGGCAAATGATTCTAATTGACTATCAAATGGGTATACCTGAATTTTAGCTGGGTTGAGTAAAGCGATAGCGGCAATTTTTTCTGGCGTTGTTAGATCCATAGCTAAAATTTGTTGGAAAATATTACATTGAAAGTGAAAAACTCTTGTTGCTAAGGCGAAAATAATATCTTCTTTACATTGCACATGTTTATAAATTGAACCCATAGATAACTTAGCCGCTTTTGATATCGACGACATTGTAAAATCTAAAAGTGAAGTCTCAGCAATACATTCTGCTGCTGCATTTAAAATCATCTCTTCTTGTTCTTGAGGACTATATTTAGGTGCTGGTGCCATTAATTTATCTCTTTAATTAATGTTTAGGACGTTTGAATAGCATTCGAACGTCATTCGAATGTGGTTATTTTTGATCTCTTAAGTGTAAAAGTCAAGCTGTTGTTTATAGAATAACCACAGTTATAAACTAAAAATAAACATGTTTTGATTGAACTATTATTGTTTAACAGCTTCTTTTTAAACACATAAGAGGGATATTGGCTGTTGGGCTTGGGTTGGGTAAGTTAATTTGTTTTTTATGGAGTATGGAAAAATATTGAATTGAAAGTTTGAATAGTTGAAACGGGTCAAATTAAACTCATGATTTATAACTAAAAAAGCGAGCATTCTGGATGAAGAATACTCGCTTTGGATTAAATTACCTGGTTTTATTTCAAATCAAATCAAATCAAATCAAATCAAATCTATCTAGTTGCATGACTTTAACCCAAGCGGCTACAAAGTCATTTACAAACTTTTTATTAGCGTCATCTGATGCATAAACTTCAGCTATGGCTCGTAATTCAGTGCTAGAACCAAATATTAGGTCTACAGGCGTTGCTTGATACTTTAATTTACCTGAAGCACGATCATGTCCTAAATAAATACCTGGCTTGCTATCTTTAGTCCATACAGTTGACATATCTAATAAGTTTACAAAAAAATCATTGGATAAAATGCCTGGTTTGTTAGTAAATACACCTAATGATGAGCCATCATAGTTTGCATTGAGTACTCGCATACCGCCAACAAGTACAGTCATTTCGGGTACATTTAAGCCAAGTGTATTTGCTTTATCAATTAACATTTCTGTTGGAGACATATAACTTTCATCAGAATAATAATTTCTAAAACCATCGGCTGTCGGTTTTAAATAGTTAAATGATTTAACGTTAGTTTGAGCTTGTGTTGCATCAGCACGCCCCGGTGTAAATGGTACTGCAATTTTATGGCCAGCTTGTTTTGCTGCATCTTCAATTGCAGAAGCACCGCTTAAAACAATTAAATCAGCTAGTGACACTTGTTTATTAGAAGCTTTGTTATTGAACTTAGTTTGAATAGACTTAAGCTTTGCTAATACTGTTTTTAATAATTTAGGATTATTAACTGCCCAAGTATTTTGTGGAGCAAGATCTATACGAGCACCATTAGCACCACCACGCATATCGGTTATACGATGGCTAGAAGCGGCAGCCCAAGCTGTTTTTATAAGATCTGAATTATCTAATCCTAAGTTTAAAACTTGCTTTTTAAGATCTGCAATATCATTAGTGGTGACAAGCTTATAATCAAAGCTTGGAATAGGGTCTTGCCATGATAAAACTTCACTTGGTACGTCTGTGCCGACGTATCTCGCTCTAGGGCCCATATCGCGATGCGTTAATTTAAACCAGGCTTTGGCAAATGCTTTATCAAATTCTGAAGGGTCTTTTTGAAAACGTAAAACGACTTTTCTAAATTCAGGGTCTTCTTTTAATGCAATATCAGTAGTGAACATAATAGGTGCATTACGCTTATTTGGAATATGGGCATCAGGTACTAAGTTGGCTGCGGCTTTGTTATCTGGGATCCACTGTTTTGCACCCGCTGGGCTTTTTGTTAATACCCAATTAAAGTTCATTAAGTTATCTAAATAATTAGATGACCATTGTGTTGGTGTGACTGTCCAAGCACCTTCTAAACCGCTGGTTATGGTATCAGCGCCAACACCTGTACCACATTTACTTTTCCAGCCTAAACCTTGTGATTCAATACTGGCTGCAGCGGGCTCTGCACCTACACATTTACTTGGTTTTTTGGCACCATGTGCTTTACCTAAAGTATGACCGCCAGCAATTAAAGCGACTATTTCTTCATCATTCATCGCCATGCGACCAAACGACATTCTAATGTCATCAGCAGCTAATAATGGGTCTGGTTTACCATGTGGGCCTTCAGGGTTAACATAAATTAAACCCATTTCTACAGCTGCAACTGGACCTTTTAATTTGCCATTTTTATCGCGGCGTTCGTCTGTCAACATCTTAGTTTCTGGTCCCCAGTAAACTAAGTCTGGCTCCCAATCATCAGCTCTACCACCGGCAAAACCAAAGGTTTTAAAACCCATAGATTCAAGGGCGACATTTCCTGACAGTACCATTAAATCGGCCCAAGAAATTTTGCGGCCATACTTTTGTTTTACAGGCCATAATAATCGACGCGCTTTATCTAAATTGGCATTATCTGGCCAGCTATTAAGCGGGTCGAATCTTTGTTGTCCGCCAGAAGCACCGCCACGACCATCATGTACACGATAAACACCGGCACTATGCCATGCCATTCGGATCATAAGAGGACCATAATGTCCCCAATCAGCAGGCCACCACGTTTTTGAGTCAGTAAGTGTGGTTTGAATGTCTTTTTTTAATTGTTTTAAATCAAGTGTTGCAAACTCTTTAGCGTAATTGAATTGTTCGCCATAAGGATTTGATTCGACACTATGTTGGCGAAGTGGACTTAAGTTTAGTTGTTCTGGCCACCAAAATTGATTGGTTTTTGCTTCAGTTGTCGCTAATGCTGTTGGTGAGATCATCATAGATGACAGTGCAACAGAGATAGCCGTTGCAATAGGGAGTGATTTTTTTAGCATTGATTTACCTTCAGATACATCATTAATTTCGATTGATATAAATCTTAGAAGCAAAGGTTTAACTTTTATAATTGATAAAATAGAAGATAACGTTCTATTTTTTAATCGTGCACTCGGATGACTTACTGATTAGAATCACACAAAGGTTACCAATAATACTCAAAAAATTATGATTTCATTAAAACAATTACACTATGCACTGGCGATTGAAAAAACGCTGCACTTTAAAAAAGCGGCTGAAGCGTGCAACGTATCACAATCGGCTTTAAGTACGGCAATCAATGAGCTTGAAAAACAGCTTGATGTCACAATATTTGAAAGAAATAATAAACAAGTTTTAATCACCAATGATGGCCAATTAATTCTCAATAAAGCTAAAAAAGTGAAGTTAGAATTAGATGAGCTATTACTGATACCACAATTAAGTAAACAACATTTTTCAGCACCTATGAGTATTGGTGTGATCCCTACCATAGGGCCTTATTTATTACCTAAAGTTTTGCCTGAAGTGCGGACACAGTACCCTGATTTCAAATTGAAAATTATTGAAGAGCAATCTCACACTCTCGTTGAAATGGTTCGCAGTGGTGAAATTGATGCTGCTATATTAGCTTTACCATATCCAATAGAGGGATTAATGAGCTTTGATTTTTGGCAAGAAGATTTTTATTGGGTTTGTCATAAAGATGAATGCCCAAGTAAAATACAAGAAATTACCAGTGAAGAGTTAGAAATTGAAAAGTTAATGTTATTAAAAGATGGTCACTGTTTAAAAGATCATGCTTTAGCGGCTTGTAGCTTACAAAATAAAAAGCAAGACTCAGATTTTGATTCAGCCAGTTTACATACTTTAATTCAAATGGTTGCGGGTAAACTTGGTACTACTCTAGTACCACAAATGGCATTAGACCAACTCACTTATAATGAATCTGAACTGCGAGCAATTCACTTAAATGAACCAGGACCACATAGAACAATCGCTTTGGTGATCAGGCCAAACTATGTGAGAACAAAAGAATTAACGCTGTTACAAGGTATATTTACGGAGCAACTGTCTAAAAAGTGTGGTTGAGTTGGGTTGAAAAACTGAAACTTGTAGGTTCAATTTTTTAGAATAACATCTTCAAATTAACTTGATTTAATAAATCATAAAAATACAGCACACTGGTTTTGTCTTAAATAATCAAGGTAAAACAATATGAAAACACTATTAAATAACATTAAATCAATATTTAAAGAAAACACTCAAAAACAACAAAAGAATCAATGTAATTATCCTAATAATTATTATGGCGATCAATGTTGCCAGTCTTAGTTCTTAATATTTATTTTAATAGGGGGAGCACATAAGAGTTTGCGAACCCTATATTCCACTCTTTCGAATATAAATCCAAACAACCTTTTCAGTATTAGTTAAATTCATACAAAATCAATATATTTCATTATTTGTTTAATTCAACATGTTATATGGTGAATTTAACTAATAACACAAATAAGGAATATTTGATGAGTAAAATAATAGCAATAACAGATAGGTTAATAATCAGAGAGAAAGTAATAGAAGATAGTGAGTTTGTTTTACAACATTATAATGAACCATTATTTATACAAAACATCGCAGATAAGAAAATTTATACCCTTGAAGATGCCAAGCAATTCCTTATTAATGGCCCAATAAAAAGTTATCAAGAAAATGGCTTTGGTATGTTTATTATTTCATTGAAAGATTCAAATATACCTATTGGAACTTGTGGATTAATGAAGCGAGACAATACTGATGATATTGATTTAGGGTATGCACTTATGAGTGATTATCATAAGCAAGGTTATGTGCTTGAAGCTGCAAAGGCAGTGCTAGAATATGCAAAAAAGGAAATAAAACTGCCTCATATTCTTGGTTATACAGCTTTAGATAATACAAGTTCTATGAATGTATTAAAAAAACTAGGTTTTAGTGAATTAGGTGAAAGTAAATTAGCTGGCTACGATACACCGAGTATTAAATTTTCTCTTAAACTTTAAATTGTAATCTCTATTTAGAAAAGGACATTTAAATGAAGTGCAAGTTAGTAGATGTTTTTGCCAAAGAAAAGCTCTCAGGAAATGGACTAACAATCTTTTATGATTTTGATGACATTTCAACAGAAAAAATGCAATTACTGACTCAAGAAATGAGGCAGTTTGAATCTATTTTTGTTTCAAAAAATTCAAATGAGTTTAGCGCAAGAATATTTACAGTTGAAGAAGAGTTGGACTTTGCTGGCCATCCTTTAATTGGTTTAGCTGCACATTTACATGAGGAGTATGGTCAAGATGAGTCACATACATGGCAAGTAAAGCTCAATACAAAAACCGTTACGCTAAAGACAAATAAATTAGATAATTATTTTGAAGCGGCAATGGAGCAGGGCAAGCCTGAATTTATAAAAACGCTTACTAGCACTGAATCTCAAGTATTTTTAGATGCGTTTATCATAACAAGGGATCAGATTTCGTGTTTACCACTTGAAGTGATTTCTACTGGTTTGTCATATCTCATAATCCCAATAGTTAGCGGTATCGAGCAGGTAAAACTTAATATAAATAACTTGGAATCTTTACTTGCTAAACATAAGGCTAAATTTGCATATATTCTGGATGTTAAAACTTTTGAAGGGCGCACTTGGGATAACTTAGGAAAAGTCGAAGATATTGCAACAGGCAGCGCAGCAGGTCCTGCAGGTACTTATTTATGTAAATATAATATAGTAAACCTCGGGGAGAACTTTGTTATAAAGCAAGGCCATTTTTTAGGTCGACCAAGTGAAATTAAGGTATGTGTAGAGGGTGATAAAGCTGCGTTTAGCAATGTTTCTGTGAGTGGA
>Ga0209396_1004098_pt1 | contig 14335 bp, 16 predicted proteins | sample GOMGulsemesocosm_6_FD_184638 | JGI IMG/M metagenome (GOLD analysis project Ga0209396, IMG submission 184638) | Methane-oxidizing microbial communities from mesocosms in the Gulf of Mexico - GOM8C Gulf of Mexico (SPAdes) (version 2) | ecosystem: Environmental > Aquatic > Marine > Cold seeps...
TATTCGTTGATATCGTCCTGTGTGACTTCGTAGCCAGAGTTACAGAATTCGCAGCGTACTGTGATTTGGGGTTGTTCGCTGAAAATCTCTGCCATCTCATCTTTGCCCATTGAAACGATGGCTTGCAGGGTACGGTAGGCGGAACAGCTACACTTGAATTGCACATCGCTGGCCGGGAATATCCTCACTACTTCTTCGTGATAGAGACGATGCAGAATGTCATCGTTAGTCAGATTTGATAATTCTTCATCTTTGAGGGTGTCGCTGAGTTGGCAGATACGACTCCAGCCATCCGCATCTTCGGCGACGCCTTGCGCTTGAGGCAGCACCTGAATTAACAGACCGCTGGCACTGAGGCCCGGTTCGGTTGATAGCCAGACTCGGGTTTGCAGTTGTTCGGATTGCTCGAAGTAATTCTCCAGGCAGGCGGCAATGGTGTCGCCTTCCATTGCAATAATGCCCTGATAGCGTTGGCCCTTGTCGGGGGTGATGGTGACAGCCATACGGCCGTTGCCCAGTAGACTCTTGAAATCTGCACTGGAGGGTTGGTTTTCACCTTCCCAGCGGGCCACTCCTCGCACTTCCTGATTGTTTCGGCATTCAGCCATGATCAGGTTTAGTTCGCCGTCACCTTGAGCTTGCAGCGTCAGAGAACCCTCAAACTTAATGGTGGTACTGAGCAATGTCGCTGCGGTCATGAATTCCCCAAGCAATTGTTGAATAGCAGCGGGGTAATCGTGATTTGATGTCGCTTCACGATAGCTTTCATTCAGACCCACCAGCTGCCCACGTGCGCCAAGTTGATCGAACATGAAACGCTGGATTTGGTCTTTATTACTCATGAAATCGGGGCCTTAAAACAGAAGTTTGGAGTCTATGCACAGGGCGTGCGAATTACGCTAATTATAACGTAACAGGCTTGAGAAAGGCGAGCTGTGAAGGACCTTGGTTACGAATGCGAAACAGATTACTCGGGGTCGTTAACGTTTTTAAAGCGCACAATCTGACGGCGTTGTTTTTTATTGGGGCGGTGTTCCGGAGCCGCCTGTGCAGCGCGTTGCAGTTTGCGCTGTTCGGCATTGAGGTCACGTTTAGTGATGCTTTCTTCAGTTTCCTCATAGAGCTGGCTGGCAATATCGGCACCTCGACGCTGATCGGACAACGCTTTGATCACCACAGTTTTTTCATCCCAGCCCTGGCGTATGATTAAGGTAGCGCCAATTTCGACGGTTTTGCTGACCTTGGCGCGGGCGTCGTTGTAATGCACCTTGCCGCCTTCAATCGCTTGCTTGGCGAGGGCGCGGGTTTTAAAAAAGCGCGCTGCCCACAGCCATTTATCAAAACGTATTGGTTTATCAGTCATCGTTGTTGATTGGTTTTATTAGGCAAAATATCGGCAAAATCATCCAATGATAGAAACTCATCGCAAACACGCGGCGCCTGCTGACTATCAGGTTGGGTGATGGTGAGCAGATGAGCGATGCCAAAGTCACGTGCCGAACGTAATACTGGCAGGCTGTCGTCGATTAATAGCGTGCTGGCGGGTTGAAAAGGTTCATGGCGTTGTAGGTCAATCCAGAAATCGGGGTCTTCTTTGGGACGGCGGAAATCGTGCGAGCAGAAGATAGCGTCGACACATTCATCCAGGCCGGTTTTTTCCAGTTTTAGATTGAGGCTATCACGGTGAGCGTTGGTGACAATCACACTGCGTTTATTATGGTCACGGACCTGTTTCAGGAAGTCGATTACCTGAGGACGATAGGCAATTTTATGACTGACATCGTTTTTTAGATTGGCGATATCCAGTTGTAAATTGTCGGACCAGAAATCCAGGCAATAAAAGTTGAGTGTGCCCTCATGGGCTCTAACGCGCTTGAGAATTTCCCGATAGGCGGTATCGACAGATAAGTCATTTTTTTCAGCAAATTTCTGAGGCACATGGGTGAGCCAGAAATACGTGTCGAAGTGAAGATCCAGTAGTGTGCCGTCCATATCCAGCAACACAGTGTCAATTTGATTCCAGTCCAGCATAGGGTTTCAGCGCGAAAATAAAAGATGTTTAAATGGTACTCGGTTCGCCGGTTACAAGCGAGGCAATGTGCCATTGCAGAGCGGATTGAACGGCGAGAGCAATTGTTGAGCGATGTTGCTCGCAGCTGCGTAAATGGCGGGAAAACTCCAGCTGCACGCCCATACCGGTCTGCGTGCGATTGCAGATGTTTTCGGGGTGAATACCCTGATACTTAGGGTGATCGTCAGCTACTGGCAGACCTGCTTCAAATAGGGATTGGAAAATAGCCTGCTTTAGGTTTGCATCCCGACCACCAAGGTAGATCATCGCGTGGTCTGACTTGAAGCCGTGAACGGTGATGACGCGCTGTGAGCGGCTGAGCAGCGCCAGGCATTGGGGTTCATCAAAGTTGTGGCTAGTGATATGTAGGTCTGGGCTGTCTTGGGGTTTATGGGCCGTGAAGGAATAAAAGTTAAAATGATTGCCGGCAATCAGCTCAGCCAGCTCGGTGGTGCCGGGTTCAATGTTGCCGCCATGTGGTGCGACGATGGAGGTGTGGGATTGACGATCAAGCAGTGCTATTTCAAAGGCATCGTCGCCTTCTTGCTGACGTAACTGCTCAAAATTGGCGTAAATATCCATCTTCAATCAGTTGTTCTTTTGTTGCGGTGAGCCATTCTTTTTACTGCGCTTTTTATCGCGAAAGTAATTGACGATGCCTACCAGGCTAATGAGTAGCCAGAAAAACTCGATGGCGAAGGCCGACAGGTTAAATTCAAAAATCAGCGAGACAATAATCAGCGCTGCGCCAAGGGCGTTTAAGAGTGAGTAGCTGATCTGGTGGCTGTTTATTTTATGCAGTTGCAGCATTAGATAGGCCGCCAGCAGTAAGAATACGCCAACATTGCCTAAAAAATCGTACCAGGTATAACCCATTAATTTACTCCGTAGCGGTTGGCTGTCAGTTAGCCAAGTCTAGCAAGCCGGGGGAGCAAAAACTATGTTGAAGGCTCAGTCTAGCGGGCCATGGTTTCCTCGGCTGTAAAGGGCTCATGCCTGGCTACCCGGTTGCGTCCAGCCTGTTTGGCACGATAGAGCGCGGCGTCAGCATTATTGACCATCTCTTCAAGGGAGTCGGTTAGCTCGGTGCTGTAGCCGATGCTGATGGTTAGCGGAATGCTTAGGGTATCGTTTACCTGCAAAGGACTAAACTGAACTAGGTCACATAGATTTGCTAGAAGTTCACGCTCACAGTGCTCCGCGTCGGCATTGACGTATAGTAGGCAGAATTCCTCACCACCTACACGGGCGATAATATCGCTAGTGCGTAGCCGACGCGCGAGTTTTTCGGATACATGCTGCAGGGCCTGATCGCCAATTTGGTGGCCGTGGGTATCGTTAATCTGTTTGAAATGGTCGATATCAATCATCGCCGTTATTAATGAAATGTTGTTGCGGCGGGCATTTTCAAACAGCTTGTTGCCAGCATCAAACAGATATTTACGGTTATGCAGGCCGGTAAGGAAGTCCTTATTGGCTGCGTTTTTTAACTGGGCGAAGCTACGGATGGCGTCAACGTTTTGATTGATGCGGCAGTAGAACTCCTCATGTAAAAAAGGACGAGTGATAAAGTCATTGGCGCCGGCTTTGAGGAATTTAACCGTGGTGGTGCCGCCTCCTGACGCGGAGATGCCAATGATGGCAATTTCATTGCGTGAATATTTATTGCGTACCTTGGCGGTGAGTTCTATGCCATCCATATTGGGCATGTTGTAATCAGCAATGATCAACTGGATGTCGTTGTGCTGTTCCAGTACGGCCAGCGCTTCAATGCCATCGTTAGCGGTTAATACTGTGAAATAGTGGCGTTCAAGTAATGATTTCAGCATCGTGCGGGATGATTTTGAGTCGTCAACAATCAGCGCTTTGCAACCCTGGTTGTCTCGCAGGCGGCGCACCATATCAATAACATATTCAATTTCATTGATGTTGCGTTTTACTACGTAGTCGATGATGGGCTTGTCCATCATCTCGTCGTGTAGGTTGTCTGAGATGCTACCAGTCAGAATAATTGGCGGGATATTGTACCCAAGTACACAGTCAACAATTTCACCGTCTGGAGCGTCGGGAAGGTTCAAGTCGAGCAGGGCGACAAAAAAATCATTAGCGCTATTCTTAAGGTATTCCTTTGCTTCGGCCATCGAGGAGGTTGAAACAACATCAATATGTAATTGGCTGGAGATGCTCTGGGAAAGTAAGCCGTTTATTGAACGACTGTCTTCTACGACTAGAACTTTGGTTCCGTGGTGGGGCATAACTATCCTCGCAAAGTATCTGCAATCCCTGTGGACAATGAAGAAACGCTTGGGTCAGTATAGGCATGAACATGTTGTTTTGCTGAGTTTTTTGGGGTGGGTAGTTAATGGGTCTATTTGCTCGCCACGAATAACAAATAAACTACACTTTAACGGCGCCTTGAAACTATTGCGTGCCATCGATATGCGTCATGGTTTGAGCAGGGAATGCGATTAACTTAAAAGCTGGAAAGGGAAGTAGGAAAAACGATGAAAAATTTTATTGCTATAGCGGCGTTAGCCGTTGTTGTTACGGCGGGTACGGTATGGAAGTTCAGCGGAGAATCAGATTCTGATGCAGTAATTCCTAATACGTCACTGGCTGAGCATTCTGACCACTTGGCGCTGATTCCAGCCGATACGCTGTTTTATATGGGGGGACTAAAACCCATTGCAGCCAAGGATATGATGGCCAGCATGACCTCCATGTATCAGTTTGCCGATCCAGAAATATGGAGTCAGATTAACCAGCAGACAATGGATGAGCTTTCCGGAAAAGCGAACTCAGCGGGCAGTAAATTTGCCGTCAGTTTGATTAAATTCTTTATGCAGGGCTTGAGCGACCCGCAGGCGATGTTTGAGCAAACGGGTGCCAAGGATACCTTGTTCACCTCAATTTACAGTGTTGGTTTGATCCCGGTGATACGTTTTGAGGCGGATCCGGCACGTTTCGAACAGTTTCTAGCTCAGCTGGAGGCGGACGCCCAGATCAAATCTTTGATGAAAGAGATCGGCGGAGTCAGCTATCGTGCCTACCCTTTGGAAGGCGGTGCTAGTAAAGGACTTGATCTGGTGGCGGCTTATCACCAGGGCGATGCCATTTTCACGCTAGCTGTGAACGGTGTGCTTGATCAGCAGGCGCTGTCAATTGCGCTGGGTGTGGAAAAACCTGCGCAGTCGTTGAAGAGTGCGGGCACCGTGATCAAACTTAAGGATGAATATGATTATCTGCCTGACTCGCTGGGTTATTTGAGTTTCCAGCAAATTATTACCTCGTTGACCAGCAGCGATAATATGGCGGGCCAGATGTTGTCTGCGCTGGATGATGACGCGCAAGATAAGATGGCGGTTATCCGTTCACCTGAGTGTGCAGCCGAATTTGCTGATATTGCTGCTGTATGGCCACGTTGGGTGATGGGTTACCGAACGCTGGATTATAGCGATAAAGGTTTTTCCGGTGATTTCCACATGAACGTTGAAATCAAGCACTCGGCATTGACAGATGTGTTGCAACAAATCAGCGGTCATCTACCTGCTGATTTAGAAAGCGGGCAGGCGGATATTTTCAGCTTGGCAATTGGCCTGGATGTGAGTCGACTGGACTCAATCATCAGTGGTATTGCCAAACTTGCCGAGGGCTTCCAGTACCGTTGTGAGCTGTTACAGGATCTCAACGGCACGGCTGATGCCATTAACAGCGTACGCCCAGCTGTCGCCATGTCCACCGGTATGGCGCGTGGGCTGAAGGGGGTGCGCGCAAGCTTGTACGATGTGCAGGGTGATCTGGCAGCGGGTGACGTGACGGCGGTGGATGCGTTGGTGAGCTTGTCTGGTGATCAGGTGCGCGCGCTGATGAACATTATGATGGCGATGAACCCTGATGCGGGCATGGTGACTATTCCTGAGGATGGTTCACCGGTAGCTCTGCCCATGCCGCCACAATTGATGCAGGGCGCCGCCAATCAGATTCAGGCGATGTTGGCAGCAAAGGATAATCATGCGGTTATTTTTGCCGGTGATAAAGCCGCTTCAATCTATGCGGATGCTTTGGGCGAGCCGCTTAATGAAAATGGCTTTCTATTCTTCAGTATGGATTACGGTAAATACATGAAACTGTTTGGCAGCTTTATGGATGCCGCCGCTCAGAATAATTCTGCAATGAGCGATGAGGATCGTGCCGACCTTGAAGCATTCCGTAATGCCATGGCGAGCCTGAATTATCGTGAGACGGTGCGGATGCGTTTTACCGGCAAAGGCATTGAGTTCGACGGTAAAATTGACATTAAAAATCCCTAGGGGGGGGTAGCAAACAAGATTGATTGCCGGAGTCTCTGCAAAGTGGCTCCGGCATTTTTTTGTTTATGATTGCTGAGAGGCTAATGCCTTTTTCATCATGCGATGCTCTATGCCGGCATCCATAAATATTTCGCTGTAAACCAAATAGCCCAGTTTCGCATAGAAATTGATGGCCTGTATTTGGGCCCCTAGAGCCACCTGTGACAAGCCATTTTCGGCAGCAAGCTGCTCCAGGTGTTTAATTATCTGGGTGCCGTAACCTTTTTGACGATAGGGTTTTAATACGGCAATGCGACCAATATGGCCATCGGGAGTGAGTCGACCGGTGGCGATGGGCGTCTTTTCTTTAAACAACAGTAGATGACGGGACAGCGGCTCCTGCTCATCTACCTCCAGCTCCGCCGGAACGCCCTGCTCAATAATAAAAACTTGCTCACGGATACTTAAAATCTGCTGTTGATAGTGGACGTAATCGGCCTCGATCAAATTTGTCATAACGGCTAAAAGTGCTGCCAGATGTCGCTGAGCTTTTTGCGTGGCGAAGGTTTTTCTTTTTCGCGAAAACCCTCCGGAAGATTGTCTGGTGCCCCCAGAACACCCAAAGCAAAGGCGCAAATCACTTGATGGCTGGTTGGATCTATATTCAGCGCTTCATACACCTCGTCATATTTAATGCCTGCCATACCATGGGTGAACAGGCCAAATAGCCTGGCTTGCAGTGTCATCGCCACCCAGGCCGCACCGCAGTCAAAGCTGGCGGTATTATTGTCTTTTTGGTTGTGATCAAAGTGGCGCTTGGCAATGATAAAACCCAACACGCTGGCATCTTTTGCCCAGCTCTGGTTGGCTTCGGCTAACAGGTTTAAAAACTGATCGAAGCGACCATCGGGATTGTTGGCAGTGGTGATAAATTGCCAGGGTTGCTCGTTAAAACAGGAGGGACTCCAGCGTGCGGCATCAAAAATAGCTTCTAGAGCGACAGTTGGAATTTCGACCCTTTGAAAGGCGCGCGGTGACCAGCGTTCAGAAAACAATTTGTCAGTAATGGGTTCAGGGTTGCGGTCACTGAAATCGGGCACGTAATGGGGTTTGAAGCGCATAGCTAACTCCCTGATAGTTTTGATAATTATTGGGCAGGTTCTGTTGCTTAATGATAACGTAAAGCATTACGAGCAGGTTATAATTTGTTACTATTGCGCCTTTCGAAAAGGCCTCCACAAAAGTGGGCAATTGTTCAGAGTAACCCGCGTGCGCATAATTTGCAGAAATATCACCTTTTGGGTAGTTGCCATGGCCCTTGCCGGTTATGGTTTGGCCGCTATTTGGGGTGATTCAGCTTGGCTGAAGTTGCCCGCAGGCTCGTCCGATACCCCCGTCCTTTATCAGCTGATTCTGCAAATCAAATTCTGGTTTATCAAATTACTGCGTATTTTAGTCGCGCCCGTTGTCTTCATTTCCCTTATTGGTGGTTTGGCGAATATTCGCAGCATTACCCATTTACACCGCATGGGGCTGGGCACGCTGGGTTATTACCTGCTGACCACGGCCATTGCGGCAGGGTTGGGTTTGCTGGTGGTGTTTTATATCCAGCCTTGGCAGGGTGGTGCAGTGATTGCCGATGGCAGCATGCGGATGTTGGCACCGGAGTCGACTAGCTCTCTGCGTTTTATTGATGCCGACAGCAGCTCGTTAAGCGCCATTGCTTTGCAATTACTGGAGCGTGCGCTGGTGAACCCGGTGACGGCTTTTCTAGAGCTGAACGTATTGGCGATTGTTTGCAATGCGCTGCTACTGGGATTGTTGCTTGTGTGGCTTGTGCCCTCGCAAAACCCGATCTTTAGAGTTATTGAAAAACTTAGTCATGTCATGCACAAGGTGCTGGGCTGGGTGATTTGGCTGACGCCTATCGGTGTGTTTGCGATTATGTTTGATTTTGCTCTGCGCATCAGCGGTAATATTGTCGATCAGTTACTGTGGTTTTCTCTGGTGGTACTAGGCGTGACGCTAGTGCATGGTTTGATTGTGCTGCCGCTGATTGCCTGGCTGTTTAGCGGGCTGCCACCCTGGCGGTTATTACGCAAACTGGCCGCGCCGATGATGGTGGCTTTTAGTACGTCATCAAGCACCGCAACTCTGCCGGTGTCCCTGAAATGCTGCCAGGATAATCTCAACGTCAGTCGTCCGGTTGCCGGTTTTGTGTTGCCACTTGGGGCGACCATGAATATGGATGGCACGGCATTATTTGAGGGTGTTGCAGCCGTTTTTCTGGCTTATTTGTTTGGTATCGAACTAAGTGATACAGCCATGGTGGCGGTGTTCGTCATGGCGATGGTGTCTTCCATTGGCGCACCGGGCATGCCATCGGGCTCCATGTCAGGCATGCAAATGGTGTTGCTGGCGGTCGGTATTCCACTGGAAGCGATTGCTATTTTGTTGCTGGTTGAACGTCCATTGGATACTTTCCGTACTGCGGTGAACGTACAGGGTGATATGGTCGGTGCGCTAGTGGTTCAGCGCTTGCTGGGACGACGCTCTGAGACTGCTGCCGATGTTGCTAAGGGAGCGTTAGCCGACAAGGGTAGTTAGTCCCCCGGTTAAAGGCTTAGTCTGCTCGCCCGACTCTGTTATTATTTTCCATTCAGTCTGCCCTGCTCGTATCTGGAGTTTGATGTCCTATGGCCCGTAAATGTAAACGCTGTCAGCGCGCGCGAGTCTTCACTGTGGTGGTGATGCTCATTGCCCTTTTTTCTGTCTTCTTCATCGATCGTTTTATGAGTTGAAATGAGCGGCATCATTAATCTTGTCAGAAGCGATATTACGCAACTGGAGGTTGACGCCATTGTTAATGCGGCCAACAACGGACTGCTGGGAGGAGGCGGGGTTGATGGTGCAATTCACCGTGCGGCGGGCCCGCAATTACTCGCTAAATGTAAAACTTTGAATGGCTGTGCGACTGGCGAAGCAAAGCTGACGGATGCTTATAACCTGCCGGCGCGTTATGTGATTCACACCGTGGGGCCGGTTTGGCAAGGCGGTTTGAGTGGTGAGCCAGAGTTGCTAGCGTCCTGTTATCGCAACGCTTTACAGTTAGCCGTTGAGTATCAAGTGACTAGCATCGCCTTTCCGGCGATTAGTTGTGGTGTCTATGGTTATCCTGTTCACAAGGCCTGTGAGCTAGCTGTGGAATCGATTAGGATGTTTTTCCACAACAACACTGAGCATGGTATTGCAGAGGTGTATTTGTGTGCCTTTGGCGATGAAATCTATAGGGCGCTTAATCAAACATTACAGGGCGTTAGCGGAAGTGAGTAAAGCGGCAGGAATTTTATGGTTGGTGACGGCGGCTTGCCTTGTGATGATGGCTTTTGTTGAGCCCATTGCGCAGGATCCAGCTTATCATTTGTTTGCTGATCGGCGGGTGTGGTGGGAAATCCCCAATACGTTGGATGTGTTGTCTAACCTGCCCTTTGTGTTTGTTGGTCTGATGGGTTTGCAGCATTGCCTATGCTGCCGACAACAGCCGCTGTTTTGGCCGTTTCTGACGATTTTTGTGGGTGTGTTCAGCACCGGTTTTGGTTCCGCTTATTATCACTGGGCGCCCGCTAATGAAACGCTAGTTTGGGACCGCTTGCCTATGACCATCGCCTTTATGGGATTGTTTACGATGGTGCTGGCTGACCGCATTGATGCTCGTTGGCGCCATGCATTGCTGCCCTTGCTGTTGTTGGGCATGGGCAGCGTTTGGTATTGGCATTGGACAGAAACACAGGGCTCTGGAGATTTACGGCCTTACGCGTTAGTGCAGTTTTTGCCAATGCTGCTAATCCCTTTGATTCTGTGGCTATACCCCACGCCACGTCGAGACGTGGGTTGTTACATTGGCCTAGTGAGTTGCTACGGGCTGGCTAAGGTGTTGGAGTATTTTGATAAGCCGATATTTGATTTAATCGGTGTAGCGAGTGGCCATAGCCTCAAGCATTTAGCGGCGGCACTGGCGACGGTGTTTCTGTATGCTTTGTGGAAGCAGCACACTGATGTTAAAAGGCTTTAGGAAAACAGGATAAAACAATGTCTCGTGATCCGTTACATACTCAAAATGCTCACCTATTGTTGCTACAGGGGATTGAGAATTTTCGCGATGTTGGTGGTTATCAAACGGTCGATGGTCGTTGCGTAAGGTGGGGTAAAATCTTCCGCTGTGGCCACCTGATGCAAATGACGGAAATTGACGGAGAGCTGCTTGAGTCGTTGGTGATAAAAGCCATCTTTGATCTACGAACGCCACCGGAACGTGAAAGCTTTCCCACCGATTGGCAGTGTGTATTGCAGCCAGAAATTCACACTATCGACGTACATGCCAAGGGCGATGACCCAAAAGCAGATTTGTTTCGGTTGATTCTGGATGGCCAGGTTTCACAGCATGACGTACGCAGTCACATGCTGGCTGATTATGCCCTGATGCCTTATCAGTTTGCGCCCATGCTCAAGAAAATTTGCCAGCATTTACTAACGATACCTGATGGCGGTATCGTGATGCATTGTACGGCGGGCAAGGACCGCACCGGGCTGGTGGTTGGCTTGCTACTGGCTCTACTGGGTGTGCCTGAAAAAAGTATCTATGAGGATTATTTGCTCAGTAATGAGGGTTTTAGCTGTCGAGAGAAACTTGAACATATGGTGGCAACCTTCGGACACAAGGTGGAGAATATTGATGCCTGCATGGAGGTGTTAAAGCCATTGATTCAAGTGGAAAGCGGTTATCTGAAGGCCGCGATGGTCGCGATTGAGAAACAATCGGGTTCGCTGCAATGTTATTTTGAAAAAACGCTGGCAATAACTCCGCTGCAAAAGGAACGTTTGCAGGCTCAGCTTTTGCAATCAGCCTGAATTTAAATCATAAAAGTATAACTAAAAATATAAATAACGAGAGAAGGAGAAACACAATGAGCCCTTTATCAAAAATTACTGCCCTGTTATCCATGGTGTTTTGTGGTTTGTTATTGAGCAGTGCCGCACGTGCTGAGCACCCCGCCGTGTATATCATTTCTCCGGCCCATGGCGAGGTTGTTAGCAACCCCGTGCAGGTGCGCTTTGGTCTACGTGGCATGGGTGTTGCACCTGCTGGTACCGACAAGGCCAATACGGGGCATCACCATCTGTTGATTGATGTTGATCAGCTGCCGGCGATGAATAAGCCGGTGCCCTCCGATGCCAATCATCGTCATTTTGGCAAGGGTCAGACTGAAGTTGAGCTGACGCTTGAGTCGGGTGAGCATACACTGCAACTGCTGTTAGGTGATATGGGACACATGCCGCATAGTCCTGCGATGGTATCTGAAAAAATCACCATTAACGTTGAGTAATAGGCCCTGGATGGGGCGCTATCGAGCCCCACGTGCGCCCGTCTCAAGTCACATCACTCCCGAAGGGCGGCAGCGTTTGCAGGATGAGTTTGACCAGCTCTGGCATGTGAAGCGTCCGCAGGTGACGCAGGCAGTTTCGGAAGCAGCCGCGCAGGGTGATCGTTCGGAAAACGCCGAATATATCTATGGCAAAAAACAGCTGCGTGAAATCGACAGCCGGTTACGATTTCTGACTAAGCGGCTGGAAAATGTTGTGGTTGTTGATCGTCTGCCAGCGGATCTTGACCGGGTATTTTTTGGCGCATGGGTGACGCTGGAGAATGAGCAGGGCGAGAGCCACGAATATCGCCTTGTTGGTCCGGATGAATTTGATATGCATCCCGCCTATATCAGTATGGACTCACCTACCGCCAAGGCGCTGATGAAGAAACAGGTGGGCGATGAAGTGGAAGTACAAGCACCTTCTGGGTCAGTGTATTACGAAGTGATTGCAGTGCGTTATGACAGCGTCTAAAGAGGCTGTATTTACACTTCTTTTTTAATCAACTGCTTGATGGTTTGTTTAGCAAAGGTATCATTCAAGGTATCCGACATTTGCTCAAACACCGCATCCACATCTTTGTCAGAAGGCAGCATGTTTGGATTTAAATGCTGATCTTCATTCGCGTGGCGCACGGTGTGTAATACATCAGCCACGGACATCTCTTCCAGCGGTTTGGCGGGCAAATAACGAGAAACCTTGTCGTTGGTCTGGCTGATCAGCGACTGTTTCTCCAGCGCGGTTAATGCTTGCTCAATAATATCTGATGGGATTCTCAGCCGATTGGCGAGCTGCTTGCCGGTTAAGGCGGTTTTGTCATGATAAAAGTTGCGCGCCACGTGTAACATGATAGCCAGCGCCAATCGTTCCTTCATATGGTTGCTGAGATTCAGCTCGCGACGTGGAGAGCTGACATAATCTGGATTTTGAATATAGAAGGAAATGTTGGCGCCAATCAGTAGAATGAGCCAGCCGACATAGAGCCAAATCAGGAAAAATATCAGCGCCGCAAAAGCGGAATAAATCGCCACATAGCTGGACGAACTGACAACCACCGAAGCGAAGATGCGCCCGGCTGTTTCCCATAAAATACCGGCTACCAGCGCGCCGTACAGGGCCGGTACGATTTTGACCTTGGTGTTGGGAATGAAAATATAAATAAACGCAAAAGCGGCGATAATCAGCAGGTAGGGCACCAGACGGCTAAGACCTGCGATGAGCCACCCCAGTACTTCAAATTCGGATAGCCAGACGACAAAGCCGTTGCTCATCACTGTGCCGGTCAGACCAATGGCCGAAAATATTAGCACCGGGCCGATCATTACCACCGACAAATAATCACTGAAACGCTGGTGCAACGGGCGTACCTGCGTAACACGCCAGGCGTAGTTAAAAGCGCCTTCGATTTTTTGCATTAATGAAACAACGGTATAAAACAGCAGGGCGACACCAATGGCGCCGAGCACACCAACCTTCATTTTTTCAACAAAACCAATGATGTTGGCAGTGATTTCAATGCCCTGAGGACCCAAGGGGGTTAGCAGGTTGAGTAATAACGGTTCGATTTGATTGTGTACGCCAAAGGCCTTTAATACCGAAAAACTCACCGCCAGCAGAGGCACCAGTGATAGCAGAGTGGTGTAAACCAAGCTCATGGCGCGTAGTGTTAACTGACCATCTTTAAGATCTCGAAATACAGCAAACAGAATGCGGCTGATACCCACCAGCCGTGCTTTCCAGCCGGGGGCATCGGACAGTTCTGTCAGCCAGATGGACTGGGTTAACGAGGAAATAAATTTGCTCAGCTGTGACAGCATGCTAGGGCCTGCTAACATTATTTGAGATATTACTGCTGAAGACTGTTTTTTCCTTCAGCAAGGCATTATGAACGCCGTGTAGCTCGCTACATAAGTGAATAATAACGCCGGGGAAGGGGGAAACAGTTTCAGCCCTTTGGGTTATGGCTAAAAATCCGCCAGACTGCGTTATTTGTCGTTCATTTGGAATAACCAAATGTCTCTCCTCATGCCTTGTATGACAAATTTTTAGTCATAACAGTGGCATCGCAAATAGTGTTAACAGGTCCCAATACTCGTTTCCCTGAGTAATGCGATTATTGATGTGTGTGTAAGTATGGCACAGGCGTAGCACTGAGCCTAAGTATGGGCCAGCTACGTGAAAACGATAAATCTTTAGCGCGGGGAAGGCAACCACCCTGCGACTGCAGGGTGGTTTGAGCGTTGGCTTCTTTCAGTGTCTCTTCGACTCTATTTTTGTAAGTAGCCCATGTGTTTTTCAACGATTTGCACCAGCGGTTTGAAGACCTTGGGTGTGCCGCAAACAATATGACCGGATTTTAGAAATTCGTTTCCGCCTTTAAAATCACTCACACGGCCACCGGCTTCGGTGACGATCAGGGTGCCCGCAGCAATATCCCATTCCTTCAGATTCATTTCCCAGAAACCATCAAAACGTCCAGCGGCGACGTAGGCTAAATCCAGTGCGGCTGAGCCAGCACGACGAATGCCAGCAGTCTGCCCAGCCACTTCTT
>Ga0209396_1004100_pt1 | contig 14332 bp, 10 predicted proteins | sample GOMGulsemesocosm_6_FD_184638 | JGI IMG/M metagenome (GOLD analysis project Ga0209396, IMG submission 184638) | Methane-oxidizing microbial communities from mesocosms in the Gulf of Mexico - GOM8C Gulf of Mexico (SPAdes) (version 2) | ecosystem: Environmental > Aquatic > Marine > Cold seeps...
CCTCTAACGCTAAATAATGCGATTTTTGTTTTGCCGATAAATTGCTATCAGTGATGATACTGTATAAACGAGCCTGAGACATAATGAACCTCCATGATTAATGTAAGGTTATTATAAGTGAAGCGTATTACTTTCCGTTAGTGAAATTAACGGGAACACTTATTTCCATTCTGGAATTAACAACATAATCTAAACGACTGATATAACGTGTAATTACCCAGCCTAATCATAAATTCACATTAGTCAGAAACATCACCGTTTATACGGCGACACAATCGTATTACCAGAGCGGGGATGCTGCGAGACCACCACCAAGTCTTGATATAAATAAGCAATATTATCTTTCGTTAATACGTCATTCGGTTTACCTTCCGCCATTATTTCACCTTGATTAACCAAGATTAATCGGTCACAAAATTCTGCTGCTGTATTTAAGTTATGAATAGCCACCAGCGCTGACTTACCTTTTTGACACGCTTGATAAAGCACATTCATCAGCTGTGATTCATGGCCAATATCCAGGCTAGCAGTCGGTTCATCAAGTAGCATTAACGGCGCATCTTGCACTAACAAACGCGCAAAATTAACCAACTGCTTTTCACCTCCCGAAAGTTCGGTCACCAAGCGATCTTGTAAGTGAGCAATACCCAACAGCGTTAACGTTTCTGTTGTTTGCTGTGCAATGGCTTTGGCTGACATTATTTGGCTTTGCTGTTTAACATGAAACCCTAACGCGATTGTTTCCATCACACTAAACGGAAACGCGGCTTCACTGTATTGCGGCAAATAACTTAAATGACGGGCGCGTTCTAAATGCGGCAAGGTCGTTAATGTTTGTTGCTTGATAAACACGTCTCCAGACGAGATCCCTTGAAAACCACTCACGCATTTCATCAAGGTACTTTTACCCGCGCCATTAGGGCCAATAATACCCACCAACTCACCCGCGTTAATCGAGAATGAAATGTCATTTAACAGGGTTTTCGCTCCGGCTTTATAACCAAGGCCAGACACCTTTAGTAAATCTGAACTCATGCTAAATTCCCTTTTCGCTGAAAACGAATAATTAAACCAATGAAATAACACCCGCCAATAAAGGAGGTTATGATCCCCACTTTTAATTCATTTGGCGCAATAATCCATCGACCCAACAAGTCACATATCAGTAGAAAGATAACCCCAAAGATGGCCGAGAAAGGCAGTAGTTTTTCATGTGCAGGGCCGACAATTAAACGTACTAAATGCGGTACCATCAGGCCGATAAAACCAATAGGCCCCGCGATCGCAATCGACATAGCGGTGAGCAAAGTAGCAAACATCAATAGTTTGAACCGTGTCTTTCTAACATTGAGCCCTAAACCGTGCGCACTTTCTTCACCGAGTGCCAATAAGTTTAATGACCGACTTTCTCTTAACAGCAATACAGATACTATCGCTATAATCGGCGCTGGCCACATAAGTTGCGACCACACGCGACCATCTAAACCACCCATAGCCCAAAACACAAATTGGCTCATTTCATATTGCTGTGCCATTAACAACAAGCCCATCCTTGCACCGCCCAGCAAACTCGACAGCGCTAACCCTGTTAAAATAAGAAACAGAATTTGGGTTGAAGAATGACGCGACGCTAATACATAAATTAACCCCGCAGCAACCAATGCCCCCACAGTCGTAAAAACAGGTAACCACATTGGGTCCATCACTGACAAACCCGTTACTATCGCAAGCACTGCACCAAAACTACTGCCAGAGCTCACCCCCAACACATCAGGGCTCGCTAATGGATTTTTGAATAAGCCTTGCGTACATGCCCCTGCAAGTGCCAATGCGCCACCCGCTAAAATGGCCGCACAAGCACGCGGTAAACGGATATGTAACACGATAGCGCTCGCCAAAGGTTGCTCTTTTAGCGCTAACTCGCGACCACCAATCAAATAGGATTTAAGCAGGTCTAAAATATCCACAATGGGAATATGAATAGCCCCTAAGCTGAGGTACAGAAAAAATAGACCTAAAAAAAGGACAACAGAAAGCAGCATCTGTACTGATGTAACACGATAAAAAGGCATAGGTACTACTTATAGACAGAGTGATTAATAAAGCGGATCGCATCGACATAATACTGGCTATACACACCGCGTAACGCATGGGGTACTTGATAAACGCGGTTATGTTTAATCGCACTGACCGATTGCAGAGAGGGATCAGATAATACATCTTGTTTAAACTTATTTGCGGTATTGTCATCGCCATATACCCATGCAGGGATGAACAATACATCCGGGTTTAGCACTATGATCATTTCTTTAGAAACTGGTACTTGGCCATATTTATCCGTCGCGTAACCTTTAATGATATTGTCAACATGAGCTTCTTCCAACAAACCATTCCATGACGAATCTTGACCACTTGACGTGCCCCACGGGTTGTAATCCATCCCCGTCAATTTGTGCTCAGTCGAAATAATATCAGCCTTTAAGCGCGATCGCATCGTGGTAATAATCTGCTGCGCTTGTGCGTTTTTATTGACGATCTTACCCACGCGCGCTATCTCAGCTTCAATCTCATTGATATTTTTAGGGGCTTGCAGACGAAATACGGTAATGCCCGCACTCTCTAAAATACTAAGTTTGGCTGGATCGCTCCAATTCGCGGCAAAGAGAATATCGGGGCGATTGGCGATGATCATTTCAATATTCAGCCCTAATAACGGCACACCGTCAGGCAAACGATCAATAATTAATGAATAATTAGGGTTGATGGCAAGATCCGTTAAGCTCGATAAAGACGAATCATCGACTAAATCTAACAGTACTGCATCCGTGAATAAGGTTTTCGATGAAATTCTTTGCGGCTGCTTTTCAATAACAATCGACTTGCCGAGCCCATCAATAACCGTCAATGGATAACTGGTATTCGCCTGTGATGAAAATGAAAGAAAGAAAATGAACGTATAGAAAATATGCTTAATACTAGCCCAAGGCATGGTAACTCCTGTAAATCGCGTACACATTTAAACGGTTAACCTCATGTCAACCGTGCTCTTCGTATCTGACTTAGCGTAATTAGCATAATTGACTATGCTATTTACACCACACAGTGGCGCGCCCGTTACGGATTCAAACCGTATTCCAAAGATGCTGCGTATTGTACGTGCCTACAGGCAGATATTCTACATCGGCTCAGTAAAGAAAATACGCCCTAATCACTTATACCCCGTCAATCATAAGACATGTTATGGTAGCGGATTATAATTTTGATTAAGCGATAACGTAATGACATTAAAAGCGTCGGGTAATATTGATGAACTTTGCTACCCGTTCATCTTTGAAGACAGCCCACTGTGTGACTTTGAAATCTTAACCGATGAATTGTGCACTTATACAGGGCTGGCATTATCGCAAGTCACCAATACTGAAGTACGAGAATCACTTGAGCTTTTACAGCCAAAGATATTTAATTTAAACGGGTCGATTCGTGGAAAATGTGGGATCTTTGAAGACGATATACAAGCGCTATTAACGGACCTTAATTACTTTAAAGCACAAGTCACCGATAACGCGAAACGCTTTGTATTACCAAGAGGGACAGGGCCAGTTATTCAACTACATCAATGCCGTAGCTTAAGCAAAAAAGTCGTACGCCAATTAGTATTGGTTGATAAAGTTGGCAAGAAAATTCCAGAAACCCTACCCCGCTTTGCCAATGCCTTGACGAACTATTATTTCGTACTGACACGTGTATTAAACCAAGACGCAGGCGTTGAAGAACCTGAGTACGTGAGTGTTAATTACCCGAAACCAAGATGATTTGGCAGAATAACGCACCCATAGAGTCGCCGAACTCAATCTCATAGAAAGGATAATTAATGTTTAAAAAAGACGGTTTTGGGAATCAGTTAAGCCAAACACGCAAAGCGCATAAACTATCGCAGCTCGACTTTATCGCACAATTAGCCAGTGCCCATAAAGAGTTTAGCGATATTACGCAGACGACCTTATCGTTATGGGAAAATGGAAAAAGAGAACCCTCATTTCTTCGCCGTATCGCCATTGCTCGTTTTTTCACTGCCGAATATGAGATGAATGAAGCAGAACAAAAACTGATGGATAAAACAAAAATGATCGACCTTGGTCATCGTCCCTCTTTTTATCCTATGACTGTATCTAGCATTACTCGCGTCAATTTTTTTAATTTACAAGAAACACAAAAAAATATTGTAACACAAGGACATTTCATTGCTTACAATGAAGCACTGACAGATACAATGGCTGTATTTCAACACTCACATTACAGTGTGGATTTATTCATGAGTGAAAACACTATCATTGGCCATTATGTTTCAAATAAAGCGGGCTTAATAGTATCATTTTGTTCTATTGATAGCATGACCGCAATTACAATGACTCTGGAGTTAAGCAAGCAGTTTACTTCGGTAATAATTCCAATCCGAGTTCCCGCTATCGCATCTTTCTTTCAAGATTTACACTTTGAACCTTATCCAACTGTATCAGTAATTAACTTCTATCAAGGTAATTTACAAGTGCTGCTCAGTAATCCTTTCTTCAAAGACTTGATCAATAAAAACGCGAGTTTAGTGCGTTTAAGTAAAGCCCAGAAGGGGTGAAAACAAACAAGCCCATATTAACCATGAGCTTGTTCCTTCAGGCTCAACTTATCGATGGCTAAGTGAAACAGTTCTCGTGTGCGACGTTTTTGTTCTGTTGTCGGGCGGTTATCATTTTCGTAGATCCAATCACAGGATTTGAGCACACTTTCACGCTCATGGATGCTGGTTTCTGATTGCGACTCAGCAGGGGTGGAAAGCGCGGTTAATTCAATGATTAAACGGCAATTATTGTAATGAAAAGGGACCCGTTGGAAAGCTTGATGGGCATAGTAGATGGCTTGATTGGCCGCATTATCTTGACGCTTTTGTTGCGCTTTTTCCGTCAGGATTTTACCTTCTTCTAAACGTTGTTGAATTTCATTCTTTGCACCATCTAACATCTTAACCTGGCTTAACATTAAGGTATCATCATTGGTGTTTTTACACAGTTCCTGCGCACGTAATACGGACGTTTCATACAGATCGGGGATCCCACATAATCCATATAGTCTGGTAATATTCAATTCAGTATAAAAATCGACGGCGGGTTTGTCTCCAGTACTCAGCTTATGTACCACTATCAATGCACTTTTGATATCGCCATTGATATAAGCGAGGATCCCAAGTCCTATTAATAAATTAAACTCAGCGATACGATCTCCTTCTGCTTTAGCACTAAAATCCTGAATTTTATACTGTGCTTGATTCACCAATTCATCATGCTCTTGAGTTACTTCGGTATATAAACTAGCAAGTAAAAGTGACACGTAAGTATTCATCGCAACACCATAGCTATAACGGCTGGTCTCTTCAACTTTGGTAATAAAACGTTGAAACCCAGTCGCCGCTTTATCATGTTGCTGCAGCGCCGTATATAAATTGGCAAGTATGAGCTCTCTATGTGGATTTGCAGGGTTCACTTTATGTGCGACGTTAAACTCATGAATAGCATCCGGTAATTTATCTCTTATCATCATACAACCAGCAAGGCTTTGGCGAGCAACAGGTTGACGCGGATGCTTTACTAATATGTCTTTAAAAATATTCTCGGCCTTATCAAAATCACCAAGCGATTGATATGTCTGCCCTAAGCCTATTTCAGACCAAATAGAGTCCGTTTCTTCACAGGACTTTTGATAAAATGCTAAGGCTTCATCATGTCGTTTTAAACGCAATAAGCAATCACCATAAATACGATTAATATAATTGACGTACTGCGGAAAACTGGCGCGATAACCATCACATAAATTTAATACTAATTGATAATCTTGATTATCCATAGCCGATAGTAACGGGGCTATCACGGCTTTACGCGCTAATACGATTTCAATCCGGTGAATAAATTCTTGAGAACAAAAAGGCTTAAGTAAATAATCATCGGGTTCTAATTCAATAAAATGCGTTACTACAGAAACTGAACTATCACCAGTAATACAAATAAACACCGTATTACGTGCGATTAATTTACGCTGCTTTACTTCATCAAAAATAAGCGCACCATCAATATGATGGTTCATGTTGTAATCACAAATTACCACATCATAGCGGTGCTGAGACAATAAACGGATAGCTTTTAAACTGTCAGTGGTACTATAAATAAAATCATTCGAAACACCTGCACTGTTAAGCATCCAACGTATTAAAGATATGCTAAAAGTTGAGTCATCAATGACTAGAATTTTTTTCTTATTTATCACATTACCCCCCAAAATCCTTTTGAAAAATAACTTTATTAAATACTCCCTTACTAAATATAGAACAGAAGATATTATACGTTATCAATTAACCATGAAAATACTAATGTTATTATGATTGCAGCATTTTTTATATAAAAACACCGCTAACAGCAAATAAAGCGTTAACAGTATGTGATATCAAGGTGAAAGTGTGATGATCTTATTTGACTGACAGTGGTTCCATCTCTAACTGTGTAGCAGCATTCATACCCGTTTGTTGAGTCTCAAACCATGATTTTGGTGCGGTTGCCACAAAACTGTATTTAGCTTTAACCAGTTTAATGGCTTAGGGCAACATTAAGTGACTTGTTTTAAGTCGTTTAACGACCATCGAACAATTTAGAATAAACAACTTACTTAGGTGTAAACGTTAAATAAACACTACTCCAAAATGAATATTTTCGCATTAACGTGAGCACATACGCTTAAGCATATGTGGTTTTATGTATAATCGTCTATATGAACACGAATTAAAATCAAAAATGGACGTTATGATTAGAACATACTGTAAGTTTTCAATAAGCAATCCTAAACTACACAAATTGCATATTGCGTTATTGCTGTGTATTGGTGTGTATTCAACCTACGAGTTATTAGAAAATCATAATTTAATCTTTGCTTTAGGCTTTGTGGTTGTCATTCCATCCCTATTTTTATTTGCTAAATCAGCAGAATACGCGAGAAAGTACTTTCCATAAAGAGTCAATAACGGAATGCTAACACGGTGCTAAGTTGACACACAACTTGGCGCAGCAGCCTCCTTCAACGCCATTCGTTAATGAAAACGTCCAACCATAACTGCTACATAAACGTCTTACGATTAACAGTCCTAGTCCGTGCTCGGGAACATTGTCACCTTGTAAACCACAGCCAGAATCGATAACACTGATCGTATCAGCAGAGATAGAAACCTGAATAGTGCCTTGCGCCGTAAAACGAGCCGCATTACTGATTAAGTTTTTCAGTATCATCGCCAATACTGCAGGCGGTAAATTAATCTCACAATGTTCAGCAATATCAGCCTCCAATTCCACCTCACCCTGTAACTCACCTTGGTACTTATGAATCGCAATAGTATGCGCTGAGACTTGATATAACTTATCAATGCAATGCACATTTTCTTGCTTAACGATATTCAATAATATTTCGACAGTAGCCTGCATATTCATCGCGGCAGTGACAATGCGCTCTCTCTGCTTAGTTTGAAACTCACGCTCGTCCTTCATTTCTTGCAGGTTAGCCGCGCCGAGTACAATTGCAATGGGGGTTTTTAATTCATGGCTGGCATATTTTGCAAACATCATCTCTTGCTTCACCAAGCGCTCTTTCATTTGTTTGTAACTGTTTAGGTGGTCATTAAGTTGCTTTAATTCATCGATAGCACGATCAGAAACAACAAAATCTGTTTCTTTACCGTCACGTAATTGCTCACCTAATTCTGCTACAGGTGCCATTAATCCGTCAAACACGCGACGTAGTGCAACGCTTAAAAACGCAATTAAAAATACCATCAACCCCAATGATATCAGCATGAGAATATTTCTACTATCATCACCAAAATTCATCGAACGTGTGCCAATAGATAAATATAGCGGGATGGTTTCACCGTTTTCGCTAATAAAAGGCTTATAGAACACCATAAATCCATGCTCAGAAAATCCATCTACCGTTGTTACAATCCCCACTTCATAAGGCATTTCTGCACGCACAACATCGGATAATGCACTTTCATTATAATATGCTTGAACGTAAGGCCCCACTTGGGCGCTATCCCCCTCTACCAAGGCGTAATAATCTATCGCGATACTTTCAAACGATTTGAGATGCTTTTCAAGCAACCGGTCTTCATTAAACACTAAGTGTAAAGAAAATGAGAAGAATACAAAAAATGAAGATGTTAATGCGATAACAGAAAAAATGATGATGAGCCGTGACTTAGCATCTTTAATCGAATTCCCCAGTGGTTTCCGACATAACAAAGCATAAATCTGTTTCATTTATTTTTCCAACCTAAAACCGAGTTTTGGCACTGTCACTAACATAGGGTGTGAAAAAGGCTTATCAAGCACACTGCGCAGCAAGTAAATATGACCCCGTAATAAATCTTTATCAGGGACATCATCACCCCATAATTCATGAATTAAAGCATCACGAGAAACAACATCAGGTGCAGACTTCATAAGCAGAACCAGTAATTGATACATCACCGGCGTGAGGTTTAGCTTTAAACCTTCTCGAGTCACCTTATGCGCACTTTGATCTATCATTAACGAACCAAATTTAATAATGTTACTGGCAACTTCACCACGATAACGTTTAATTAATGCAGATAGGCGCATTTCTAATTCAACGAAGTTAAATGGCTTAGTGACAAAATCATCCGCGCCAGAGCCAAAGCCTTGGATTAGGTCTTCAGGGCCATTAAGTGCGGTGAGCATTAAAATAGGCGTGCTGCAGCCCACATCTCGCAGTGTAGCGGCCACTTGATGTCCGTCTTTTTTTGGTAACATCACATCTAAAATAATCGCGTCGAACTCATTATCCAATGCCAACTGGATACCCAGTTCGCCATTATCAGCAAAATCAACATTAGCGCCTTTTATTTCCAAAAAGTCCGCTAAGATCCCCTGCAATTCATTATTGTCTTCCACTACTAATATCTGTTTATTACTCAGTATATCGACGTTTGGCATTTAGCTAACTCTCTTCATAACAGGTTATATTTTCTAATCTAGCTTATTGGGCGTTTATTTTATCAAACCAATGTCGAATTTATGTCAATGCTAAAGCAAGAAGGCGTAACGCCCCGCTAATTCAGATCTGGATATCCATCACACTCCTTAAAAATGTTATCGGTAAAAATGGCTAGGTTTAGCTAATTGAACAACAGTTAGTCATAAGCAATGGATTAAAAAGTATCACTTTTTAAAGGGCGGGCATTGATGGGGACAGGAGGAAATAATAGTGATATTGACAGTGCAGTTACATTAACTCATAAGGTCGCACAATGCCTGCGGTTTATCGCTACCTCTGCATCGATATCATTGACACCTGTTACCGCCATTGCCGCTGAATCAATTAACCCTCCAGCTGAAATTACATTTCTAACATGGAGTGAATATATCAGCGAAGATGTCGTCACTGCATTTGAACACCAGCATAATGCCAAAGTTAATTTCATTTATTATGAATCTGACGATGCCCGCGACGAAATGCTGATGACTTATGGAGCTAACGGTTATGACCTGATAATGCTTGATTCCGTTAATGTGTCGCTTTACAAAAAACTCAACTGGATCACTACGTTTAATGTGAACATAGCCCCCAATCTTAATCATGTAAAGTTACCTAACTTATCAAATTTAAGTAAAAAAGATCATACTTGCACACCTTATTCTTGGGGGTCAACGGGCATAGCTTATCGAACAGATCTAGTATCAGAACCAATCACCAGTTGGAAACAGATATTTAATCCAGCCCCAGAATTAAAAGGGAAAATTCTCATGTCAACGCTTTCCGAAGAAGTGGTAGGTATGGCACTGAAATCGTTGGGTTACTCTATGAAAAGCACAAACAAGCAAGAACTTGAAGCTGCCCGTCAACTGCTATTGGCCCAAGCACCGTCAGTCGCCGGCTATTCAGCTGTCGCTGCTATATCGAAAAAATCAAAACTCATATCGGGAGAAATCACTGCAATCCTGACTTATAGCAGTGATGCATTAATGCTAAATGAAATAGAACCGAAAATTGCATATGTACTGCCTGAAGAAGGCGGGGCTATTTGGGCGGACTTTATTTGTTTATCCGGCAAAGCTAATAATCCTGAATTAGCACACAAGTTTATTAATTTTATTAATCGGCCAGAGCAAGCTGCCACTAATGCGTCATTTATTTATATAGCGACGCCCAATTTAGCCGCAGAGAAACTATTACCTGCTGAGTTTCTGAATGATCCGATTATTTACCCTGACCAAACACTAGTCGCGCAGTCTGAGACATACGAGGTAATGCCTCCTCGGACAGTAAGAAAACATAACGCCATCATGCAGGAACTGAGAAACACATTGGAGTAAATATGTGCTTATGCTTTGAATAGGTTACTGACATGCATCTTAAACCCAAAATAGTTCTGGTATTTTTACCTGTAATAGTTGTGCAAATACTTGTGCTACTCATCCCATTATTTCTGACCTATCAGGATTATATTAGTGAACAAGTTAAAAGACAGATTAAAGATTCCACTGAGCAGGTGCAAACGGCACTTCATAACAATGTAGCCGCCATTGAGGCTGACAGCAGCATTTTTTCTCAAAGTCTGATATTAGCGCGTTATCTTAGAACCACCGATAAAAGTATCCGTTTCAATGTCATGCATCAGGTGTTATTAAAAGAGTTTTCCACCTTTATGCGTGCTCATCCTGAATACATAGAGATCAGCCTGATCATGCCAGACGGCTATGAAGAAGTATCCTTAGTTAAGGACGGTATCATCAACCAGAGCGATGAAGAGCAAGATACCAGTTACTTCAAGTATATTGCAGAATCTACAACTAATTTTGACATTTACCCTATGCGCAACCCCGACACCAATCAATGGGTATTAGTATCTGCCAGAAAGGTATTCCAAAAAGATTTAATTGAACAATCCGGCTCGACTCAAGACACACTCAAAGGCTACCTAATTGTCAAAACTAGCTTTAGCTTCATGGATTATTTATTAAAATACAATAGTTTGATGGAGAATGGTTTTGTGATCATACATGATATTAATGGTACGCCAATCACAATGAACGTCAGTGAACGATTAATTAAAGACAACAAATTTAAGGAGTTAACTAAACACAGTCATAGTGATCAGCTTGAGATATCAACTGTATCGCTGAATAATGAATCTTATATTATGGGTCAAAAAAAACTCACGGATGAGCTATTTTATTGTATCGGTTGGCCCAAATCAGAATTAGATAAATTGTTCACTAATATAGGTTATACATCCCTGCAAAACTCTTTAATCGTGATTTGTTTCAGTGGCTTAATCTTCTTTTTTATATTAAACAAACTACTTGTCAATCCAATACTCCAACTCAGTCTCTCAGCCAAAAAAATGGGTCAGGGAGATAACTACTGGTCATTCCAATCAGAAGCCAACGACGAACTGACAGAACTGGCTAATACCATTAAAGATATGGGCCAGGGTTTACTCCAACAGCAACAAAAAGTACACGAAATCGCCTACCAAGATAGCCTTACCCAATTACCTAACAGGCGCCAATTTATTAATGAGCTGGAGTACCAATATGATGCTCATAATGCCGTCCTACCCGATATTGCATTATTATTTCTTGATTTAGACGGGTTTAAACAAGTCAATGATACTTGTGGACATGAAACGGGTGATCAGGTATTGATTGCTGTTGCAAAGCGACTTAAATATGTATTACGGGAAAATAGTAGCTTATGTTATACCGCTGATGGTACTGGGTTAATTCAACATAAAATTGCCCGTTTAGGTGGGGATGAATTCACAATTCTATTAAAAGGTGTTACACACAGGAATGTGGCGGGACGTATTGCGTTGCGTATACTTAATACCTTTTCCAATCCCATAGTGATCGCGGATCAAGAGTTCTTAATCGGTGTCAGTATCGGTATTGCTTTAGCTGCAGAAAACGGAAAAAATGCTGTAGACCTACTCAAAAATGCCGATACGGCAATGTATGATGCCAAAATGCAAGGCAAAAACACATATCGTTTCTTTTCCAAAACAACAGCCCTAAAATCACTCAAAGCCTTGCAAATTAAAGACGATTTGCGCCGAGCCATCAATAATAATGAACTAAAAATTGCTTATCAGCCCCAAATTTGTACCAACACAGGAAAAATAATTGGCTGCGAGGCGCTGATACGTTGGCATCAACCTGGCTCAGGCTGGATAAGCCCCGATGTATTTATACCGATTGCAGAAGAGTCAGGCTTAATTATTCCACTAGGCAAATGGGTACTACGGGAAGCATGTCAACAGCTCAAGCAGTGGCAGCTAATGGGATATCCGGTAGTTCGAATTTCTGTTAACGTTTCTTGTGTGCAACTAGCAAGGGAGAATATGTACCAAATTATTCTAGATTGTCTGGCAAAAACAGGCCTCAATGCTTCGCTGTTAACAGTAGAAATAACCGAGACTAGTATATTGCAAGGTTCAGACTCGATCGTGCAACTTGAACAATTACAGTCAGCAGGAATTCGAATTGCGCTAGACGATTTTGGTACTGGTTATTCCTCACTTAGCGCGTTAAGAGGATTACCGATAAACGAGTTGAAAATTGATAAAAGTTTTATCTCCGACTTAAGCAGTGGCAAAGACGGTGAGGCGATTGTTTCAGCTATTATTGCAATGGCACATCAACTAGGGCTGCAGGTTGTAGCAGAAGGGGTTGAAACGGGAGCTGAATTGGATTTCCTCAAACAAACCAACGCCGATATTATTCAAGGTTATTATTTTAGCAGGCCCTTGGCGAAAGACGAATTCATCGATTTTTTGTCCACTAATTTAAGTCTTAAAATATCACCTAAAGTGGTTTAGTAGTAAATAACAATATGCACGAATCAGCTCCTTAACTCGATTCGTACATATATTATTGCTAAGCACTCAAATACTATTTATACCAATTGCGTTAAATAAGTGATTAGTTATTTATCGCAGGTTTACGTTTAGTATGCATCAATACTAATCCAACAAGTCCGATTACACCAACAGCAATACCCACAGGTTGACTCACTTCGTGTGGTAAACCAAGTCCAATACCGGCCGTCACGATATACGATACTGTGATGCTTGTGCCCACAACAGCAGGTAAACTAACAATCCAGTGGAACGCGCCGCGATCAAATAAATACTTGGTTGCTAACCACAATACACTGGTAGAAAGTAGCATGTTTGAGAATGCAAAGTAACGCCAAATCAGTGAGAAATCGATTTTAGTCATGAAGTAAGCAATAACTAGGATCGGTAACGCAACTAATAAACGATTACGCATACTTTGTGGGATTTTGAATGCGTCGATAATCGTTAAACGCAAAGAACGGAATGCTGTATCACCCGAGGTAATTGGGAAGATCGCCACTGCAATAATCGCCATAATGCCACCAGCAGCGCCAAGATATGTTGTCGCGACTTGATTAACAACCAAACCAGGGCCACCCGCATCGAGAATGCTTTTCAGCTCAACATAACCACCAGGGAATGCTGCGATACCTGCTAATGCCCATACACAAGCAACAATACCTTCACACATCATCGCGCCATAATAGACTGGGCGAACATATTTCTCATTCGTTAAACAGCGCGCCATAATCGGAGCTTGCGTTGAATGGAAACCACTGATTGCACCACAAGTAATAGTCACAAATAGTAACGGCCAAACAGGTAGTCCATCAGGGTTCGGCTCTAACAAATCATTGTTGTAGTGACTGTGATCGAAATACGCAAATATATCACCGATTTCAGGTAACTGTGGCGCACTAAATACTAATGCAATAGCCATAGATAATGTCATTACAATCATCAATAAACCAAAAACTGGGTACAATTTAGTAATGATTTTATCAATCGGCAACATAGTTGCTAAGAAGTAATAAGCTAAGATCACTAATACCCAAAACACATTATTAGCCAAGAATGTATCTTCAAAATAAGCTAAATTACTTAACAGCCCTGCTGGACTCATAATAAAGACGACACCAACAAAGAATAACAACATCGCCGTAAAAACAAGCATGACACCTTTAAAGTAGACATTAAAATAATGCCCTGCAATTTCCGGTAAACTTTTACCATCTTCTTTAATACTGAGTACACCAGAATAATAATCATGTACTGCACCACCAATAATATTGCCTAATACAATCCAAACTAATGCGATAGGACCATATAACGCGCCTAAAATAGGGCCAAAAATAGGTCCTACACCGGCAATATTAAGAAATT
>Ga0209396_1004101_pt1 | contig 14332 bp, 10 predicted proteins | sample GOMGulsemesocosm_6_FD_184638 | JGI IMG/M metagenome (GOLD analysis project Ga0209396, IMG submission 184638) | Methane-oxidizing microbial communities from mesocosms in the Gulf of Mexico - GOM8C Gulf of Mexico (SPAdes) (version 2) | ecosystem: Environmental > Aquatic > Marine > Cold seeps...
TAAGTGAAGTTCATATTAAAGCGGCTTCTCTTTTTATGGATGAAATGGATTTGGCTGGGGAGAGTAGGCAAGAAGCTAAAGATGCTTTTGTCGCAGGTAAAGACGCTGACTTTCCCTTAAATGATACATTATCTGATTTTAAGGCGCGTTTTGCAGGCCGCTTTGATCTATTACAGTTATTTTTAGAAATACAAATTCAGATGGCCTTTAGTGATGGTCACTTATCAGAAGAAGAAAAGTTACTGCTACAAAAAGTTAGCAAGCAATTAGGTATTTCAAAAACACATTTCATTTTTATTTTAAAGCGTTATCAAGCTGAGTTTAACTTTAGGAAAGGTCAGCAAAAATCGAGTAAGCAAGAACCGACTAATAAAATGGGCCGAAAACAGGCTTTAGAGGTATTAGGTTTATCTGATAGTGCTAATGAAAAAGAGATAAAAAAAGCATATCGAAAACTCATGTCTCAGCACCATCCTGATAAATTAGTATCCCAAGGTTTACCTGAGCATATGATGGAAATAGCAAAAAGAAAAAGTCAGGATATTCAAGCCGCTTATGAGTATTTAAAATAGATTTGTTACGTAGCTTATGGTTTGGGTTAAAAGGCTCAGGTTCATTTAGTAAAACTGAAGAGGCGTTCAGTTACCAATATCATCTATAGCGAAGCTATGCTCATAAAAGTTTACCGATACTCCTAACTAAGTTTGCATTTTAGAGTGGCTTGAGCGGAAAAATTTTATGTTTTATATGCCTATTTTAGTTAAAAAACCATAAATCTCTTTAAGTAAGCGAGCGTGTTGGCTCGATGATGTGTTATCACCAAAAAGCTCTCGTTGTCGATAATCTAGCTTATGCGCTTTTCTGTTAGCTTTTTTTCTATTGGCAATTTCAGATAAAACCCAATGATTATCATGGGTATGATAAATATCTAAAACAGGTGCGATGACTTTAGTGATTGTATTGCTTAAGCTTTTATTTAATGCTGGATCAGGTAAAAATCCACTTAATAAAATGACCGCATCAACTTCTTCTTCGGGCTTACTTGATAAAAACTCAGCTATCATGGCTGATGTTGAACCTTGGGCGATGATGATGATAAATCCTGGGTGCTCTAAGGCTTGCTGATAAATAGCTTTTATACGGCTTGCCAATAATAACTTATATGTTGCAAGCTCAGCTTCAGCTAACATGGGTAAGTTAGGGGCGTGAAATAAAGTTTCACTTGCAAGTGCGCTAGCTGTATTGAATGGAATTTGGTCGGGTACATTGAGTGCGTATGATACCCAGCCATAATCATTAAGCTCTTTGCGAAGGTAGTCTAAACCAAGCTGGTTATTTGCAGGTAAGCTCCAGTCAGGAAATAATATAGCGACACCTTTAGCCTGAGCAGCAGTATGATCGCGATATAAAGCGGTAAACTCACTATCACCAGCGAGTATTTGCTTTATTTCATCACCTTGTAAATAGTGATATAAATCTTGCTGATAGATGCTTTCTTGCGTCGGTGGCGCTTTTACTTCAATATCTTCAGATTCAGCAGCTAAACAAACATTGCTGATGAAAAGTAAACTCAGAATGTAAATGTACAATGAAGTGCTTTTCAAGATATCCCTAACTTTATAATATTTTATATTTAATTATCGGCGTGTACTTTAAAACCTTGATGCTAAAAATAAATCGCTGCTAATTTAGCGATAACATCATTACTTTTATTATATAAAAATAAGTTATCACCGGATATTTTATATGTTTTAACTGTGTTGAGCATAGATAAAATATTTTGTTCTTGCTGTATGTGTGTAGGGCAGCTTTTTCTGGTGGTATTTATATTATTAAATTTAAGTGCTTGTTTTGCAGTTTCTATATCGGAATGATAGCGTGCTTTAATTTGATTGCAGCCGGTAAACCCTCTCAATTGACTGTTTTTACGTAATTGAATAAAAGCTTCTTTTTGACCTTCATTAACCAAAATTTTTTGCTTGTTTACTTCAAGTAGCTTCCAGTATGAATTAGTAAGAGATGCGTTTGATTTGTATGGTTGGACTAAACTCGGCCCTGTTATATTTTGACAGGCGGTAATAGATAAAAAGCATATGACGACTAAAAGATAAGTGTAACTTTGATATATGTTTTTCATTTTATACTCTTAGCTTAGGTTAATTAAAAAGGGCAAGGCGCGTTGAACTCTAAAACTTCTTCAGTTACAGGATGGCGCACAGACAAAAATTCAGCGTGAAGGTGTAATCTAGGCTCTGCTTTCAGAGCGTCTTCGTGAGCGTAAAGTCTATCTCCCAAAATAACATGCCCTTGCGATAACATATGTACTCTTAACTGATGAGAACGGCCTGTTATAGGTGTTAATGCTACACGCGTTGCTATATTGCCACACTCAAGGGTTTGAGTTGATAAAACTTGCCAAAGGGTTTGTGAAGGTTTACCGCGTTCAAAATCGACCATTTGTTTTGGACGGTTTGGCCAATCACAAATTAAAGGTAAATCTACTAAACCTGACTCTGGTGCTAACTCTCCCCAAACGCGTGCTATATAGCGTTTTTTCGTTTCTCTTAGCTGAAATTGGCGGCTAATATGTCGATGAGCAGGTTTATTTAAAGTCATACACAATATGCCTGAAGTGGCCATATCTAATCGATGCACAATTGTAGCGGTTGGAAATACACGTTGCACACGTTTTTCTAGTGAGTCTGCATGTTTGGGATCTTTTCCTGGAACAGTTAATAATTCACTTGGTTTGTTTAATACAACTAAGTCATCATCTTGGTAGATAATTTCAAGATAGGGATCTGTTGGTGGATTGTAATTAAATAACATGCACAGCTCGTATGTAATAGGGGGCAAAGTAGTAAGTTAGCTAAATATTAACTTACTACTTAAACAATTTACTAATTAATTTATATAATAGGCGATAAAGTACCGTCTATTAATTAGTGAGTAACAACAATTAAGCGAATTGCATCTAACTTAAGTTGTGATTTATCAATATACTTTTCTAAATCACTTGCTTGATTAGTGAAAAAGTTTATTTCTTCGTCACGAATATTAGGATTGATTTTTTTCAATGCTGTTAATCGTTCAATCTCTGCTTTCATTGATACTTGCATTTTTTCAGTAGCTTGTTGTTTTAGTTCAGCTAACTGAAGTTCAGCTTTACCAGCAGCACTTGTGATCAAAGGATGTACAGCGCTTTGTAAAGCACCGGCAAGTTTACTTGCTGTTTGACGTCCTACTGCAGACAGTTGCTGATTAAACTGATCAAAACTGACATTACCCGCTAAATCATTACCGGTTTTATCTAGTAATAAACGCACAGGTGTAGGCGGTAAAAAACGACCCATTTGTAGAGATTTAGGTGCACTTGCTTCTGCAATAAAAATCAATTCGACAAAGTAATTACCGGCAGGAAGTTTTTTATTCTTTAATAAAGCAACTGAGCTTGAACCAAAATCATCGTTACAGATCATATCCATACAACCTTGCACCATAGGGTGATCCCAGCTGATAAGGTTAAGATCTTCTTGTGCTAAAGCGGTGTCTCTATCAAAGGTCACTGTCATACCATCATCTTTTAATGAAGGAAATGATGGTGTTAACATATGCTCAGTTGGCTTTAAGATGATTGAGTTTTCACCTTTATCTTCCTGATTAACGCCAAAGATATCAAAAACTTTAATCATAAAGATCGCAAGGTCAGTTTCATCATCTTTTGCTTCAATGATTTTAACTAATTCTTTTGCGCGGCCTTGACCACTTGAATGTAGCTCTAATAAGCGATCTCGACCTTGTTCCATCTTCTTTTTAAGTTTTAAGTTTTGATTTGCTGCTTGTTCAAGTAACGGGTCTAATTCTTCTTCATCACAATTATGAGCAGCGATAAACTCAAGTAGTTCTTCACTGAACTCTTTATACAGTAATTGACCTGTTGTAGAGGTTTGTTCAAATGCATTCAAGCCTTCGTGATACCAGCGGAATAAAACTTCTTGTGCGGTATTTTCGAAGTAAGGTACATGAATTTTAACATCTTGCGTTTGACCAATACGGTCAAGGCGGCCAATTCGTTGCTCTAATAAATCAGGGTTTAAAGGTAAATCAAACAATACGATGTTATGTGAGAACTGGAAGTTACGTCCTTCTGAACCAATCTCAGAACACAATAATACTTGGGCTGCATCACGGGCATCTTCAGAAAAGTAAACCGCAGCGCGGTCACGTTCTAAAATGCTCATACCTTCATGGAAAACAGCGGCTTTAATTGCTTCTCGTTCTCTTAACTCTTGCTCTAAAGCCAGTGCCGTTTGTGCTTGAGCACAAATAACCAATACTTTTTCACGTTTAAGTTCTAGTAACTTATCAATTAACCAGTTTACGCGAGGATCAAATTTGGTCCAGCTTGCATCGCTGCCTTCAAATTCTTGAAATATTTTTTCTGGGAAAAGTGCGCGTAATGCACTTTTTTCTGGTTTTTGAACACCGCCCATATTACCCATAACTGACATCGCTGTTGCATATTGCTTTGGCATTTCAACAGGGTAAGGGTGCAAGGTACGCCCAGGGAAACCTTCAATACCACTACGGCTATTTCTAAATAATATGCGGCCAGTACCATGGCGATCTAACAGCATATTTAGAATTTCACTACGTGCAGATTTTTTATTAATATCATTGGTATCTTCGGCTTTATCTAATAAAGCATTAATATTTGTTTCTTTTAATAATGATACTAATGTTGATTTTGAATCATCAGAGAGTGCACAATCGGCTAATAATTCATTTGCTGCATCGGCCACTTCAGTATAATGACTTTCTTCTTCGACAAATTTTTCGTAGTCATAAAAACGACTTGGATCTAGAAGCTTTAATCTTGCAAAGTGACTTTCATGTCCAAGTTGATCGGGTGTCGCTGTTAATAGAATTAAACCATTAATATCTTGGCTTAATTCTTCTATGCGTTTGTATTCAGTACTTGGTTTGTCTTTATCCCAAGTAAGGTGATGGGCTTCATCAACTATCATTAAATCCCAGTCGGCTAAAGCCGCTTGTTCAAACCAGCGTTTTTTCTTAGTTAAAAATTCTAAGCTAGTTAGGATCAGTTGTTCGGTTTCAAATGGGTTTGGTGAATCAGCATAAGCTTCAGTACAGCGTTCATCATCAAAAATAGAAAATTTAAGATTAAAGCGGCGTAGCATTTCAACTAACCATTGATGTTGTAGGTTTTCTGGAACAACAATTAATACGCGAGAAGCTAAACCACTGATAATTTGTTGATGTAAAATCATGCCGGCTTCGATTGTTTTACCTAAGCCTACTTCATCAGATAGTAATACACGTGGTGCAAAACGTTTACCTACTTCTTCAGCAATATATAGCTGATGAGGGATCAAACTTGCACGAGGTCCAATTAAACCTTTTAACTCTGATTGTTGGCTTTCATACTGGTACTGCCAAGTATTGTATCTGAGTGTATATCTATCAAATCTATCAATTTGGCCAGCAAATAATCTGTCTTGTGGTTTATTAAATTTAATAAAGTGGTCTAAAAATGTTTCTTTTAAGTCAGTTTTTTCATCATTATCACAACGTGTACCGTGATAAGTTAATAAACCATTATTTTCAGTAACAGACTCAACCGTTAATTCCCACTCGTCTGTAGAACGGATTTTATCCCCAAGATTAAAAGCAACACGTGTGATGGGAGCTTCTAGCATTGAATAAACGCGGCTATCGCCTGTTGCTGGAAACAATATAGAAAGATGACGGCCTTCAACGGCGACTATCGTTCCAAGTCCCAAGTCTGATTCTGTATCACTTATCCAACGCTGACCTAAGGAAAAATTCATTTATCTACTCTAATCCTACACAAAAAAGGGCGGCTATGTTAACTGCAATTGAATTGAGTTTCACTAAAAAAAAGCAATTTACTGTCATAAAAAAGTAACTCATTAAAAATAGACTAAACTTTAAGAGAAAGCATAAAAATTATAGCGTAAAAAAAGGAAATCATTTATGGGAAAAAATTTATCACTTGATCATAAAATGTATGTACTTGATACCAATGTTTTACTGCATGAGCCGCTCGCTTTTTTATCCTTCCAAGAGCATGACGTCATTATCCCCATGACAGTATTAGAAGAATTAGATCATATCAAAGATAGAAAAAAAGATGTTAGCAGAGATGCGCGAGTTGCTATTAGGGCATTAGACGACGTATTAAGAGATGCAACCCCAGAACAAATGTTAGCCGGGGTAGAGTTACCTAAAGTAAGTAATGATGATGAGCAACGGGCAGGCAAGTTAACAATTGTGAATGATCATTTATATGAAGAGACAGTTTCTGGCTTACCAGGCAATGAAAATGATCATCGAATCATTAATTGTGCTGTGTATTTACAGGGTAAATATCAAAATGAAAAAGTTGTATTAGTAACCAAAGATATCAATATGCGATTAAAAGCCAAGGGAGCGGGGCTTGAGTATGTTGAAGATTATCGAACAGATCAGCTCATTGATGATATCAGCTTGCTTAGTTGTGGTTATAAGCGCTTAGATGGTGACTTTTGGCAACAAGTTAAGGAGTGTGAAAGTGAGCAAGTTGGCAGAGAAACGCATCATACAATTCCAAGATCTTTAGTTGATGATGTGTTTATTAATGAGTATTTATTAGATGAAACAGGGCACTTTGCTGCCAGAGTTGAAAGCTTTGATGATGAACATATTAAATTATTAGATTTAGGTGTTGAGCGCTTAATGTCACGTATGGCGTGGGGAATTCGCGCTAAAAATGTGTATCAATCAATGGCTTTGCAAGCGTTACTTGATCCAAATATAGAACTGGTTATTTTAACTGGGCCTGCTGGGTGTGGTAAAACCTTGTTAGCGCTAGCTTGTGCGTTAGAGTTGGTAATAGAGCAAGGCATGTACGATAAAGTAATCGTAACAAGAAATACCCCTGAAATAGCTGAGTCTATCGGTTATTTACCAGGAACCGAAGAAGAGAAAATGGCACCTTGGTTAGCTGCTATTACAGATTCATTAGAGGTATTACATAAAGGAGATGAAAACCCCGTTTCAAGTCGCAATTATATTATGGAAAAAGCCAATATTCAATTTAAGAGCATTAACTTTATGAGGGGGCGAAGCATTCAAAATGCAATTGTGATTTTAGATGAGAGTCAAAACCTCACAGCATCACAATTAAAAACCATTATTACCCGTTGTGGCGAAGGCACCAAGCTTATTTGTTCTGGTAATTTAGCTCAGATAGATAGTAATTATTTAACAGCAGTAACCTCAGGCTTAACTTACTTAGTTGAGCGATTTAAAAACTTTGAAGGTAGTGCAACAGTCAATTTAAATGGTGTAGTGAGAAGTCGTTTAGCTTCATTTGCAGAAGAAAATTTATAATCGTTTTTAAAGCACGCTTATTTATGTAAGCGTGTTTTATACCCAAACTCACATTTTGAAGTGGCTTGGGTATTATAATGCTAGCTTCTTTTGCCATTTATTTAAGAGTTTGTCGTAACGTCCATCTGACATGACTTGCTCTCTCGCAATTGTAAATTTTTTTACAATACTATCGCTTGTTTGAAAATTAAAAGCATAATGCAGTTCATAATCAGTTTTGGGCATAGAAATCTTATAAATGCTTTTTAATTTATCGAAATTTGAAGTTTTTTGTAAATACAGCTCAAAATAACCTTGATAACCCGCTACAAAGTCAGCTCTGCCATGTAACATTAATTGGATGGATTGCTCCCAATCAGCGGCTTGTAATACTTGCTTTTTAGGCCAGTGATATTTATCCAATAGCATTTCAGTTAAGGCATCACCTCTAATTGAGCTCACATTGTACTTTTTCAAATCATTTAATGCGCTCACATCAAATTGCTTGTCTTTTAAAGCTAAAAATTCAATTTTAAAGTCTTTTTTATTGCTCCATGGATCTTGTGAGTTTTTAAATACTGCCCCAGCCCATTTAAATTGTTTTTCTCTTTTTTTTGTTTTTCTAATACCAAAAATAAGCGTATTAGGTGTTGTGATTGCTGTTTTATAGGCTCTTGCCCAAGGCGTGATAATGATTTGTTTTTCTAACTGCGCTTGCTCAAAAATCAGATTGGTTAACTCAACTAAAAAGCCATCAAACTCTCCCGAAGATAAAATAATTGAATTAGGTGGGTAATCTTCGGTAACAGCTAATATTTTAGGGCTGCTTTGAACGGGCACAGAATTAAAAAATATAAACAATATAATTGAAAGAGATGTAATAAAATTCCATTTTTTATTTCCCATATACCGACATGATCTTTTAATAGTTATTTTGTACCTGACACTATAACGTATATTTTAAAAGATAATCAATGAGGCAAACATAAAGTAATAGCAGTTCCTCTTTTTTGTGTGGTTTCAACAGACAAACTACCATAAAGTGATTGGGTAACAATGATATAAACGATATGCATACCTAGCCCTACTTTACCTTTATTTCTCGCAGTAGTGTAAAACGGGTCAAATATATTTTTTGCTTCTTCATCAGTAAGTCCTCGGCCATCGTCTTGAATTTTAATACAAGTTTCATGCTCACTTTGTTTTACATTGATTTTTATTAGACCTGCATTGTTATTAAGCCCATGAGAAATACAGTTATCGATAATATTATTAAAAATAAACTCTAATAGTTGACGATCTGTTTTTATTATAACTTCAGTATTAGTCGGTAATTTAAAGCTAATGTCATTATTGTTTGATGATATTGTTTTAATTAGCTGTTCACAGAATCGGTTGAAGTTTATATCTTCTAAAACATCTACTTTATGGTAACTATTGAGTTGTTTGAATGTTTCAATTAATCCAGAGCAGCGATTTAGATTCTTATCGATAAGCAAGCTACTCTCTATCGCCATATCTATCATCTGTTCAAAGTCTTCTTTGGTTATAGCACCTTTAAAGTATGTGTCTTGATAAGATTTAAATTGTGAACTCATATGTGAGCTAGATGTAATTGCAATGCCTAAAGGGGTATTCATTTCATGAGCAACACCAGAAATAAGCCTTCCCATCGAAGCCATTTTTTCTGCTTCTACTAGTTTGTTTTGATTTTCGCGCAATTGGTGCGCCATTTTATTAAAAGCAGAAAATACATGCTGCATTTCGTCGTGGGTTTTATAGGTTATTTGAATGTTGAGATCGCCATCAGCAAGTTGCTGTGCCTTAGATGAAAATTGTGAAATAGTATTTTGCAGGGAATAATAAACCCCAATCACTAAGTAAGTGACAAATAAATACAATAAAATGGAAAAAGACAGAAACAAAATAAGTTTATTTTCTTGCTGTTTTATATGTTCTTCTAGTTTTTCTTCGACTAATGGGATGATTTTTTGGCTGAACTGATAAACGGTTATTAAGGTGCTACTACTGTAGCTAAAAAAATCTTGCCAGTTAATTTTAATCGTGTCGGCTTCAATTATATTGATATAAAAGTAGTCCATTAACTCATGGCTTTTATCAATGGTATTATCTATATAGCTCGCTAATTCAGCGTTATCTTCTAAGGCTGTATCTTTTACAAAAGCCATACTATATTCAGCTAAAGACGTAGCTTGAATTAAATCGTCATACACTTGGTCAAGTAAGGTATAAGAATGAAAATCAATTGAAGGCATACTAAGCGCATAACTACCATAAGCTCTTAACCTTCCCAAATTACGGTTTAATAAAGGAATGTCATTTAACAGCATATTTATTAAAAAGAAGTTAGTTAAATTAGGGTCATGAGCTAACTTACTATCATAAGTTATCGCTCTTACTAAAATCTCCATTTCTTGCACTATTTCGTCATAATGGAAAAATTGTATATTAGGCCCTCCTTGAACACCTGCTGTCGCGTTAGATAAAACCTGCCAGCGCCTATTTATCTTATCAACTTGTGCTTGTATTTTATCACTCACTAGATGGTTTTTAATTAAATAGCTTTTTAATTCGGACAGAGACTGGTTTACTAGCTTTTTTTTATCATTTGAAATAGCTTTTATTGTAGGTGAAGAGTTTACACGCTGTAACATTGCGTAATCTCTAAAATCAGCAACCCAAAAAAGTAACTCATAAGTGTATTTTACGACTTTTAAGCCCTTAAGCTCTATTTTTGATGTTTTTATATTATTTTGAACTTCTTCGACTAAAGCTAGCCCTAAAACAGTTAAAGGTAGGGTAAATATAATGATGATCATAGTGAATTTAACGGTAAAGTTTAAATTACTCATCAATTTTACTGCGGGCCTAAATATTATAGGTGTTGTCATATCAATTCACTTGAAGTTTTTTTATTTGAAGTTTGCGTAACTTGGTTTTTTGTTGAGAGATCATATTGCGATATTTCTTTTTAGTTAAATCTAACTCTACGCTTAGCTGCATTTTACTGGTTGCACTTAACTTTCCTGAAACTTGCTTCTGTTTTACTTTTCTAACTTGGTGAATGAGTTGCTTTTCTAAAGACGTGATCTGCTTTTCTACTTGTTTAATTTGTTTAATATATTTTTGTTTTTGACTGACTCTATCAATATAGGCATCGGGTTTATTGTTTTTTTGCTGTGAGTGAGATGTTTGAACTTTTTTATTTAAAGCAACAGAGATATCTTTTTTTAGCTTACTAATTTTACGTTTAGCTGAGTAAATTTTATTTTTATAAAGTTTATTAATACTCATAACCGCTTTTTGTTTTGCTATTTTTATTTGATTTTTATCCATTTTTTGCTGGCGAGCTAATATGACTTCTTTTTCTATATTTTGTAAGTCAGCGGTTTTTTGTTGATTTAAATAATCAATACGCCTCTGCAATATTTGAATATCACGTTTTAACTCGTCAATTTTCACATAACCAACCATATTTTTAACGCTACTGCCGTAACTTGTATGAGAGTTATGTTTTAAAACAGGAGGCGGTGTTAAGTCTATTTCTTCAGATTCATTACCACAGGGGCTTTCACTAAACATGATAGTACCGTTTACAACACATTTATAAATCGCAGCAAAACAGGTATTGCTTGAAAGCAAAATGGCAAAGAAAATAAAGCGTTTTATTTTCATAGGCAATTTAAAACCCGTTTAGTAAAGGCCGTAAATAAAAGCTTAGCAGTTAGATTTTAAATTGCTGAATTTTACTGTGTAGATGGTTAAACGTTTTTATGCTTTTAGATATAAAAAAACCCCATAAATGGGGTTTTAGTTAATTAATTTATAAAACAGGGCTTAGCCTATTTTTTTATACTTAATTCGCTTAGGTTGAGCTGCTTCTGCGCCATAAGTCTTTTTGAACCATGCTTCATAATCAGTATAGTTACCTTCATAGAAGTTGATTTTACCTTCATCACGGTAATCAAGAATATGTGTTGCGATGCGATCTAAGAACCAGCGATCATGCGAGATACACATAACACAACCGGGGAATTCTAAAATTGCATCTTCTAATGCACGTAATGTTTCAATATCTAAATCATTAGTAGGCTCATCCAGTAATATTAGATTACCGCCTACTTTTAATAGCTTAGCTAAATGTAAACGGTTACGCTCACCACCAGATAGGTCTTTTACAAATTTTTGTTGGTCGTTACCTTTAAAGTTAAAGCGACTTACATAAGCGCGGCTTGGTATTTCAAAGTTACCTATTTTTAAAATATCTTGGCCATCAGATAACTCTTGATATACCGTTTTATTACCGTCTAGGTCATCACGGAATTGATCAACTGTTGCTAATTTAACTGATTCACCTAATGAAATACTACCTGAGTCAGCTTGTTCATCATTATTGATCATTCTGAATAAAGTTGATTTACCTGCACCATTGGCACCGATAATACCGACAATAGCACCTTTAGGAATGCTGAAACTTAAATCATCAATTAATAAACGTTCGCCATAGCTTTTACGTAAGTTTTCAACATCAACAACTTTGTCACCTAAACGTGGGCCAGCAGGAATGAACAGCTCATTGGTCTCATTACGTTTTTGATAATCTGACTGTTGCATTTCAGTAAAGTTAGCCATACGTGCTTTAGATTTTGCTTGACGTCCTTTTGCATTTGAACGTACCCACTCAAGTTCTTTTGCAATTGATTTTTGACGTGCTTTTTCAGATTTAGCTTCTTGTTGTAAACGGGCATCTTTTTGCTCAAGCCAAGAAGAGTAGTTACCTTCCCATGGAATACCTTCACCACGATCAAGCTCTAAAATCCAACCTGCAACATTATCAAGGAAATATCTATCATGGGTGATAGCCACTACTGTGCCTTCATAGTCATGTAAGAATTTCTCTAACCATGCAACTGATTCTGCATCAAGGTGGTTAGTAGGTTCATCTAGTAATAACATGTCAGGCTTTTCTAATAATAAACGACAAATCGCAACACGACGACGCTCACCACCAGACAGGACTGATACTTTTTGATCCCATTCAGGTAAACGTAATGCATCCGCAGCACGCTCTAGTGCGTTATCTAAATTATGACCGTCGCCAGCCTGGATGATTGCTTCTAATTCACCTTGCTCTTTTGCTAGTGCATCAAAATCAGCGCCTTCAGCAGCGTATTCGTTATAAACTTCATCAAGACGTGTTAATGCATTTTTAACATCACTAACAGCTTCTTCAACAATTTCTCGAACTGTTTTACTTTCATCTAGCACTGGTTCTTGCGGTAAGTAACCAATTTTAGTGCCTGATAGTGCATTTGCTTCACCTTCAAACTCTTTATCAACACCCGCCATGATGCGTAATAGGCTTGACTTACCTGAACCATTTAAACCTAAAACACCAATTTTAGCGCCTGGGAAAAATGAAATTGAAATGTCTTTTAATATCGTGCGCTTTGGTGGCACAACTTTAGAAACTCGAGAGCAACTAAAAATAAACTTATCTGGCAACGCCATAAGGAAACCTTTTTATATGCGAAAAAACTTTTTGATATTTTAGATGAAGAAGGCTCTGTTAAGCAAACTTGAATCTACATATGAGTACGTGATTGTGCTTTTAAATCAATTTACCCATTACAATTGTTCGCTATTTTGTTTTTCGACAAATAAAATGACTTTACCATTAGCTTTGCTTGAATGGCTGCTGCCAAACTTTTTATGCCAAGGCGCATTTTTTAATTGGTGTTCAAATAAATGCGGAGTTTCTAATTTATCACTGATATCGTAGTTAATTTGACAAAGCGTTTGGCGACAATCTATTTTATTTAACGTGATATGTTCTAGGTAGTCATGGGTAGCAAAAAAGTCTTGGATTTGCGCTTCAGTATGCTCTGCCCAGTTAGAATCTCTATTTTGTGCTAAATGTTGCTCGGCAAAGTGATTATCACTTGGGTTTTGAAGCTTATTCATAATTGCATTTAATTGTTGTTGTGCATCAAGTTCAATTTTTTGCATATGTTTTTCTACCTCACTTACGGCCTCAGCTGTTATTTCTGCTATTTCGGATTTATGAGTTTTGCGTTCAGCTGCTAATTTCTGTTCCAAAATTGATATCTTATTTAATAATGCTTGTTCATTAGTTGTGTTATTTAGCGGTTGCGTCACTTCGCTTGGCTGTTCTATTTTGAGAGGGGGCGCTATCTGGTGTTCAATTGTGTTAACTGGCGTTTCTTCTAGATTATTATCAAATACATAATAATAAATTGGTGCACTGAGCAGTGCGCCGCAAATGAAAGTTAATGCTGTTTTTAACATGAAAATCCTTTTAGTTTCAAATGTATCCTTTTTATAAAATAACTGATTTAGGTATGAATAAACAGTATTAGCTAGAGGTACGTAATAATACAATTGCTGAACTATACTCAGATGAATTGATTACACATTAATTTTAGGGTGTTATGAAGCTATTAATCGTATTTGTTTTATTGCTTCTGTTCAATCTAGAAGCATTAGCAAGCAATAAAATACAAAAAGGTGATTATCTATTTTTAAGTGCGCGCTTAGTTGATTGTAGCGATTCTAATAAAATGATTGATTATGCAAAAGTATCAGCAAGTGGTGATGCAACTTTTTTTAAAAATTTGGAAGAGGCTAAAGGTATTAGAATTAATGTACTTGGTAAAAGTGTTGAGGAGGCTGAAGAGTTACTATTAAACAAATATTTTAAAAGCTTTGGTTATAGGCCTAATTCCTTCAGTATAAATAAAACTCTTGCTAGTGCCCAAAGGGAGCTGGCTAATTTACTGTTTACACTAACCCAGCTTAAAAAGTCAACTTGTCGTTTCCCTGATACTTTGCAAAATAGTGAAGGACAAATTGCTTATTATTTAAATAGCAGAAAAAGCATTAATTTTATAAATGT
>Ga0209396_1004105_pt1 | contig 14329 bp, 16 predicted proteins | sample GOMGulsemesocosm_6_FD_184638 | JGI IMG/M metagenome (GOLD analysis project Ga0209396, IMG submission 184638) | Methane-oxidizing microbial communities from mesocosms in the Gulf of Mexico - GOM8C Gulf of Mexico (SPAdes) (version 2) | ecosystem: Environmental > Aquatic > Marine > Cold seeps...
CACATCACAGACATCATCAACATTGAGGAAAGACCCATGGCCGTATACAGCTTGCTCTACATCAGCGCTTTAACACTATTAGCCATCATCGCGAAAGATGACCTCAGCCCGGCTCTGTGCTCCGACACTGAAGGCTAAAACGCGCTCGGTGTACACCCACCGAGCAGGCTTAAAGGCTAGCTCTGCGGCTGAGACTCTTTGCGCAACATAATGTACGTGGCGCCCAGTCCGCCGTGGTGCTGCTGAGCACTGTGGAACGCCTGCACAGCATCAAACTGTGGTAGCCAATGCGCCACACAGCTCTTCAACAACGCTGGCTGCTCACGGCCCTCGCCCGTTCCATGACTTACCAGCAGGTAGCGCAGCCCGTAGCCAAGCGCGTCCATTATAAAATCGTTCACCGCCTTACGCGCCTCCTCTACCGAGTGCTGATGCAGATCTAAACTCGCTTCCGCTGCATATTTGCCCATGCGCAGGTTTCGAAAAACACCGTGCTGTATACCCGAACGCTGAAAACTAAGCACACTCTGAGGGGTCACCCGCTCTATGTACTCACCGGAGAGCATATTACTGTCGAGTACATCCTGCTCTTGAGCACCGCGGCGCCGAGCCTTAATTGACAACGGAATCACCCCCCTGCCACTTAATCTCACACGCTCTTCACGCTTGAGCGGTTTCACATCGCCCATGGCTTGAGCAAAGGCATTTTCTTCATCGAAGTCAGGCATAACGTCTCCTTGTGACGGCATTATACCGCCACAGCAGCAGAGCCCAAATCAAATGCAACACAATAAAGACACCAACCGCTTACCTGAATGAAATCACTTGGTCTGCGGCTAGCTTACTCAAGCACCGGTTAGCACGGCTGTTAAGATTGATCGCCTGCAAGCGGCAGGTTTTACCAAATTGGCGACGCGCCATTTTCAACAGGTTTAGCCCAGTGCGATCAACATAGAGGGTATTGCGAAAATCGACACTGATAAGCTCTGGCTGAGACTCACCAAAAGTTTCTAACTGCGCCAAAAACAACTCCGCCGCGCTGACGTCAAGCATCTCAGGTAACGTCAGCGTGGTTAAGCGGTCAGGGTTGGCACAGCGAACGACCAATGACATAGGCTCAATCCTTATTCCATACCGTGAGGCTAAAAAAAACCAACACTCCTTCAGTATAGGAATAGGAAGTAGACTAACAAGCCGTCATCTATCACGTTTCAGGCTGAACAGTTACCTCCTTAGAACAAAGGAGGTAACTGCATATGGCAGCTATGAGGCGGTAATATCAATTACAGCAGCCCCGTACTGACTTTTAAAGATCTCCGGCATACGCTTGGGTCGACCGCTTGAGATCTGAATACAAACCAACTGCCAGCGCGCCCTGAGCAGCGTTGCACCATCACTTATACGCAGCAACTGAAAACGCCGTTCCATCGTCAGGCGATCATCACTGCCCGTCAGCCAAGTGGCGGCGCGCAGTGGCTCACCCAGATAAGCCGCCGCACAATAGTCATACTCTGAGCGGCGGATCACCATGGCTCGATCCAGCGCGTGGTAGGCCTGCATATCCAAACCCAGTGCAACCGAGTGCTGCCAGCCAATGTCTTGACACCAATTCACATAGACGCCGTTATTAACATGCTGAAGTCCATCGATATGTTCTTCTGTGGCCTTAAAGTCCATCAAAAACGGTTTGGGGTAGTCCCACACGTCAGTCATCTACGATCCATCCTCTGCGGCCGGCCGTCATACATCCAGCCCAACTAAAACATCAGCCAGCACCATGCACGGGCTACTGAGCTTAATAAATTGCCGCGCAGTATCGCACATACGGACACTTGATGAGCAGACACTCAAACGCCGGATACAGAAAAGGCGCCTAGGCGCCTTTTCTGTACAGCGATGTTGAACCGTAAAACTAGCGGTTCAAGCGACCATCGATCAAGTTATCCACAACCGCTGGGTCCGCCAGTGTTGAGGTATCACCCAGAGTGTCCAACTCGTTCGCCGCCACCTTGCGCAGAATACGGCGCATGATCTTGCCCGAACGCGTCTTCGGCAGCCCTGGCGCCCACTGAATCCAGTCGGGGCGCGCGATGGCACCGATCTCCTGCACACACAGACTGACCAGCGCTTTTTTCAGCTCATCGGTTCCCTCCACACCCGCCATAGGCGTGACGTAGCAATAGATGCCCTGTCCCTTTATGGCGTGCTCACAGCCCACCACCGCAGCCTCGGCAATCTGCGGGTGCAGTACCAATGCACTCTCAATCTCAGCGGTGCCCATGCGGTGCCCAGAAACATTAAGTACGTCATCGACACGACCGGTGATCCAGTAGTAACCATCCTCGTCGCGGCGCGCACCGTCACCGGTAAAGTAATACCCAGGGTAGGTCGAATAGTAGGTGTCGATACAGCGCTGGTGATCGCCGTATACGCTGCGAATTTGACTCGGCCAAGAGCTCTTAATGGCGAGACTGCCTTCACACGCACCCTCCACCTCTTTACCGTCGCCATCCAAAATAACCGGCTCGACACCAAAGAACGGCAGGGTCGCCGAACCCGGTTTGAGCGCGGTAGCACCCGGCAGCGGCGTCAGCATGTGGGCACCGGTTTCGGTCTGCCACCAGGTATCCACAATTGGGCAGCGCTCTTCACCAACCACCCGGTAATACCACTGCCATGCCTCTGGGTTAATCGGCTCGCCGACAGTGCCTAATAAACGCAGGGAGGCGCGTGAAGTTTTTGTGACCAGTTCATCGCCGGCGGCCATCAGTGCACGGATAGCCGTTGGCGCGGTGTAAAAGATATTTACCTGATGTTTGTCGATCACCTGCCAGCAGCGCGAAGCGTCTGGGTAGGTGGGCACGCCTTCAAACATCAACGTAATGGCGCCGTTGGCCAGCGGCCCATAAACAATGTAACTGTGCCCTGTCACCCAACCCACATCCGCCGTACACCAGTAAACATCGCCTTCTTGATAATCGAATGTGTACTTGTGGCTCATCGCCGTCTGCAACAGGTAGCCTGCCGTGGTGTGCAACACGCCCTTGGGAGTACCCGTGGAGCCTGAAGTATAGAGAATAAACAGCGGATCCTCGGCGGCCATGGCTTCAGCCGGACAGTCATCGCTGACGCTCGCAATGGCTTCGCTGTAATCCAGGTCGCGCCCTGCCGCCCAAGTCACGTCACCACCCGTGCGCTTAAGCACCAAGCAGGTGTGCACATCGGGACAATCAGCTAAGGCTTTATCGGCGTTGGCTTTGAGCGGGACTTTCTTTGCGCCGCGCAGACCTTCATCTGCGGTAATCAACACCTTGCAGTCCGAATCTAAAATACGACCTTTCAGTGCGTCGGGAGAAAAACCACCAAAAACCACCGAGTGCACTGCACCTATACGAGCACAGGCCAACATGGCGTAGGCCGCCTCGGGCACCATCGGCATGTAGATACAGACACGGTCGCCTTTTTTAACGCCGCGGTCTTTTAATACATTGGCTAGGCGACATACCTGCTCATGCAGCTCACGATAGCTAATGTTCTTCGCCTCAGAGGGGTCATCGCCCTCCCAGATGATGGCGGTCTGATCAGCACGTGTATCAAGGTGGCGGTCAATACAGTTCACGCTGACATTGAGTTCAGCACCCTCAAACCAACTTGCCGTGCCCGCGTGAAAATCAAACTCGCGCACACGGGTCGCGGGTTTGGAGAAATTCAAGAATTGCTCGGCCTGCTCAGCCCAAAAAGCATCGGGTTCATTAATCGAGCGCTGGTACATAGCGTCGTAGTCAGCCCTGTTAATCAACGCGCGCTTTGCCACGGATTCCGGCACTGGGTAAGTTTGAACCTCAGACATAAAAATTTTCCTTTGCGGTTGTTATCATTATCGCCAGACATCCTAATACAACGTTGTCTCAAGTGGCAACCTAAGCGTAAAAAAGCCTCATCAACCCACCGCACCAGCCAACAAAGCAGCTCACAGCCGGTTCCTGAGATATAACCCAAGGTTATACCGCTTTTCCCTCTCGCTGAAGGGCCAATGGCGTCAAGCTGAAGGGTCAATAGCGTCAAAACTTGTTAAAATATTCAATCACGCCTGCTAAGAAACCCCATGAGCCTATTTAAAATTCTCAGCCTACTCGCCGTCGCACTATTAGTGCTGATTCCCCTGATTGAGCGCTACGGCCCGCAACCAGACGACGCAAAGCTCAGGCGCATCAATCGCTGGGTTATTCCCCTCGTCGCAACCTTACTCCTATTACAACTGCTTGCGCTCTGGTGGCGCTCCTAACCGCCAGGCATAAAAAAGGCGAACCCAATGGGTCCGCCTTTATGTTCAGGGTAAGCGGTCCTCTTTACGACCGCTCAAACGACAGGTTATCGATCAGCCGTGCACCTTCGGTAAACATCGCGCCCAGCACGGTCAGCTGCATGTCATCGACGGCGGCTGGCTGCAGGGTTTTGCTGTCGCTGATGCTGAAGTAGTCAATCCGAAAGCCCTGCGCTTCAATCGTCGCGCAAGCCTCTTGCTGCAACTGATCAAAATCAACACGACCAGCTTCAACCTGTTCACGCACCCAGTTAAGGCACTGGTTTAACACAGAGACCTTGGGGCGCTCGGCTGGCGTGATAAAACCATTGCGCGAACTCATCGCCAGACCATCGTCTTCACGGTGTATCGGCGCCGCGGTAATCTCAACCGGCATGCACAGGTCTTCGACCATGCGGCGAATCACCGCCAACTGCTGGTAGTCTTTAAGACCGAATACGGCCTCATCCGGCTGCACGATATTGAATAACTTGGAGACAACGGTGGTCACCCCCTCAAAATGCCCCGGACGACTAGCGCCACAAAGCACGTCGGTCATGGTCGGGCAGATAACACGGGTTTGCGTGTCGAGGCCGTTGGGGTACATCTCACGATCATCTGGGTGGAAAAGGTAGTCGCAGCCGACGTCGCGCAGCTTCTGGCTATCGACCTGAAAGGTGCGGGGGTATTTATCCCAATCTTCGTTCAAACCAAATTGCAGGCCATTCACAAAAATCGAGCAGACCACTATGTCACAGGTTTGCTGAGCCGTTTTCACCAACTCAAGGTGGGCCGCATGAAGGTTACCCATGGTCGGCACAAAGCCAATACGCTTACCCGCTAAACGATCTTGTTTTAAGGATTCGCGCAGAGAGGTTATATGGTGGAACACTTGCATAGAATTCGTCCTTAACGATCACGTTTGCGTCGAGCTCAGAGGTGCAGTTGCAACCCAAGTATTCAATAGATATACCAGCGACAGCTAAACAGTGGCGGCGATGATACCGCCAGACAAACAAAAGAACAGCAAAAACGTCAGAAGCCGTCATCCATTGAATTAAAGTAGTCAGGCGCGAGATTTTCAAAGCGCGTGTATTTGCCCACAAATGCAGCCTTATCCGTTCCGATCTCACCGTTACGCTGCTTGCCAGTGATCAACTCTGCGATGCCCTTGTCTGGGCTGTCTTCGTTGTAGTAATCGTCGCGGTAGATAAACAAAATAATATCAGCATCCTGCTCGATCGCGCCCGACTCTCGCAGGTCCGAGTTCATCGGCCGCTTATTGGGGCGCTGCTCCACGCCTCGGTTAAGCTGCGACAGGGCAATCACCGGGCACTCGTACTCCTTGGCCAGGGCTTTAAGGGAGCGGGAAATCTCAGAAATTTCCTGGGTACGCCCTTCGCTCTTACCGGCCACCGTCATCAACTGCAGGTAATCGAGCATAATCATCGCCGGTTTGGCTTTTGACTCTAACTCCTCAAGCGGCATATTCGGGTGCTTCTGCTGTAAAGCAATCTGATGCCCACGCGTCACTCGCTTCACGCGCGCGCGTACCTCCTGTGGCGTCAGCCCTGGAGTGTCATCAATAAACAGCGGCTTGTCTTTCATCTTCGCCACCGCCGCAGAAAGCTTTGGCCAATCCTCTTCGGTGAGTGAGCCATCACGCAACTTGCCCGCATCAATACGTCCCAGCGAGGAGAGCATTCGCATCACCAGTGAATCGGCCGGCATTTCCATACTGAACACCAGCGTCGGCTTTTCCTGGCTCATCAACGCTGCCTCGACAAAATTGAGCGCCAGCGCCGTCTTACCCATGGATGGACGCGCCGCGAGGATGATCATTTCCCCCGGCTGCCAGCCAGAGGTGCGCTTATCCAACTCATCGAGTCCAGTCGATAAACCGGTAATATCACTGTCCGAGCGAAAGCGCTCATCGATCTTTTCAACCGATATTTTCAACAGCGCGTTAACATCGAGGAAGCCCCCCTCCTTGGGGCGGTCCTCGGCAATTTCTGCGACGCGCTTTTCTGCTAGCTGCAGCAAGTCGTCCGAGTCGAGACCGGCAGGGTTATGACTCGAACGGGTAATCTCATTGGCGGCGTTAATCAGTCGGCGCAGGGTCGCTCGCTCGCGAATGATTTTTGCATAGGCGCCAATATTGGCAGCGCTCGGGGTCTGACTGGCCATCTCCATCAGATACGCCAAGCCACCCACACTGTCGAGCGTCTGATGGCGGTTAAGCTCTTCCGACAGGGTAATCACATCCAGCGGCTGCCCGGCTTCGGACAGCTTGGTCAGCATGCGATAAATTTCGCGGTGGCTCTCCCGGTAAAAATCTTCTTCCGAAATCGTCTCGGCGACATTATCAAAGCGCTGATTGTCCAGCATCAAGCCGCCCAACACAGCCTGCTCCGCCTCAACTGAGTGAGGCAGCATGCCATTTTCAGAGGTGCCGCTTGCAGCAGCAAGGTCTTGCGGGAAGTCAGATTCGAAAGCTTCAGACATCAATCATTCCAAGATCAGTAGGGTCAAACCACGAAAGGAGAAAATACGGGTGTCTAGTGTATGCCGCTGTGGGCCTTTAGCCAATATGCGGAAGACGCTTTGAGCCACAGAAGAGCAATTTTCATAACGCCAAAACGCAAATCGGGCGCCACCCGATGCGTCACCAAACTCAGTTTGATCACACACCGGGCGCGCCCGATTATTACTGAGCCATAACAGCTCAGTACCGGTGTTGACTAACCATGGCCAATCAACACCAAGCTGGTACATCGAGTGCTGCGCACTCGATCAAGCCAACCTTCAAACTACATTAAACAACAGCTACTACAGCAACCTTAACGGCCTGAGTAACGTCAGAATGCACCTGAACGTTTACTTCGTACTCACCCACTTCACGCAGGGTACCTTCTGGCAGCTTAACTTCAGCCTTGGATACTTCAACGCCAGCAGCTGTGATAGCAGCAGCCAGATCGCGAGCACCCAGCGAGCCGAACAGCTTGCCTTCATCGCCAGCAGTTGCTTCGATGGTTACTTCCAGCTCAGCCAACTGTGCAGCGCGAGCTTCAGCAGCGGTTTTCTTCTCTGCAGCAGCAGATTCTAAATCAGCGCGACGAGTTTCAAACTCAGCGATGTTAGCAACCGTTGCAGAAATAGCCTTGCCTTTTGGCAGCAGGAAGTTACGACCGTAACCAGCTTTCACAGAAACCTGATCGCCGATAGTACCCAGCTTGCCTACTTTTTCGAGCAGAATAACGTTCATTTCGTTAATCCTCTAAAGTTGAAATGTGTACACATCAACCCTACTTGGGTTGAATGCGTGCACGAAAGTTTGTCCACGTATCCATTACAGCCAATGTCACCAACAGCACCGTTAACGGGCTGAACAGCAACAACGCTATATAAAACAACACCAACCACTGCCCACTGATTGCTCGAACCTTCACCGTGTGGTGAACAATTGCAATGCCCACTAACAAGAGCGGCAAGGCAAATAAGCTCGACCATGTCTGGTAATCGCCGCCTTGTGACCAGCAGTAAATAACCGCGGCAAAGCAAGCGACACCCTGTATCGGATTCAGTCGCAACTGGTGAAACTCTTGCTGAAAACCACCTGGGTTATACAGCGTCGCTTGCCACCAGCGGGCCAACACTATGCTCAACACCGCATTTACAGCGATGACGTAACACACCAGACCGATAACAAAACCATCACCGGGTAAGGCCGTGGCCTGCTCGGTGTTGGCTTCAGCCTGAATCTGCTTGAGGATATCCCCCAAAGCTTCAGTGATGCCTGCAACTGGGTCCGGCACAAGCTGCGCGAGTAACAGGCCAGACAAGGTGCTTAAAGCAACCAACCCCATCAGGGCTCTGGACCAATCGTTACCGCTGCGCAGCAGCAGTGCGACCCAATAGGTCGTCAGTAGACCCGCAACCGTAACCAGCGCCATAAATGGCCCAAGGTCACTCACCACCAAGGTGGCTAGTGCGGGTAACAGCGCCCAAAGGAGTACAATCACTCCGTCGGACAGGCCACGTCGCAATGTTACCAATGCAACAGCGGCCGGGCTAATCAGTGGAAACCAGCTCCCAAGGAGGGCAACCACCGAGGCCGGTGCGCGGCCACGCATAATAAATTCAGCTAGGGCACGCACAGTTGTTTTACTCAATATAGATAGTTATTACTCGTGGCTGTCAGTGTACGGCAGCAAAGCGATGTAGCGAGCGCGCTTAACAGCGGTAGCCAGCTGACGCTGATACTTTGCTTTAGTACCTGTGATACGGCTAGGTACGATCTTACCGGTTTCTGAAACGTAACCTTTCAGGGTATCCAGATCTTTATAATCGATCTGCTTTACACCTTCAGCGGTGAAACGACAGAACTTACGACGACGGAAAAAACGGGCCATGGTAGAACTCCTTACGCTTCATCAGCTTTGGTTTCAGTCGGAGCAGCTTCAGCAGGTTTCTCTGCTGGAGTTTCTTCACGACGTGGAGCACGTTCAGCGCGGCTGTTCTTGCGCTCACGGCTTTCTTTTTCGGCTTTCAGAATTGGCGACTCTTCAGTCACGGCTTCATCCATACGAACAACCAGGTTACGCAGCACAGCGTCGTTGTAACGGAAGTTAGTGGTCAGCTCACCGAGCGCCTCATCCGTACATTCAACGTTCATCAGAACGTAGTGTGCTTTGTGAATCTTGTTGATTGAGTAAGCGAGGTGACGACGACCCCAGTCTTCAAGACGGTGAACAGAACCACCGCAATCTTTAACTGTGGCGGTGTAACGCTCAACCATACCAGCAACTTGCTCGCTCTGGTCAGGGTGCACCAGAAATACGATTTCGTAATGACGCATATTAGCTCCTTACGGGTTAAAGCCTTCCGACGTTAATGTCGATAAGGCAAGGAGGACAAAAACACCACCTTGTTGAGCAGCTCTGCAAGAGAGATTGTTCAACGTTATAACGGATAGAGCTTGAGCCATATTAGGGGCGCAGAATTCTAGGGGGTTTGCCAGGCAAATGCAAGAACCGAATACAAAGTGGGCTGTTGCGCGTCACACAGGCCGCCAACAACATGACATTCAAACCAAGTAAACCCGACAAATCGTTTACAATGACGCCCTAAATCCAGCACAACCGAGAAACACCATGAAAATTTGGGTCGATGCCGACGCCTGCCCCAAGCCCGTCAAAGAAATCCTCTACCGCGCCGCCAACCGCACCAAGGTAGAGACCATTCTCGTCGCCAATCAAGCCCTCAGCACGCCCAACTCGCCGGTTATACGCTCAGTGCAAGTGCCCGGCGGCTTTGATGTGGCCGACAACTATATAGTGCAGCACTGCGAGCCTAACGATGTCGTCATCACCCAAGACATCCCACTGGCCGCAGAAGTGGTTGAGAAAAATACCCACGCCATCAACCCACGCGGCGAACTTTACACCCCAGCCAATATCAAACAGCGCCTCGCCATGCGTGACCTTATGGAAGAGCTGCGCTCCACCGGTCAAGTTAGCGGCGGCCCCAGCAGTTATTCCCACGCCGACCGCCAGGCATTTGCCAACAGCCTTGACCGCTTGCTCGCCAAGGCGATGCGCGCCGCCCAAACCAAGCCACAGGTCTAAACACGCAATAAAAACCTGTCATTCCAGTCAATTTGCCGGTATAGTCTGCGCCCCTTCGATTCTGGCTCCCCGAGAGCACAGGGCGAAGTTACTGAACCAGGATTCACTGGCTAACAGCCTCTCTTCTCGGCAGCGTTTAGAAAAACGCGCAGCGCCACTCCCCTTCATCGGGGCTAGCGACCGAGACCGCCCCTTGCGGGCATGGACTGCTAGGCTTAAGCCATTGCTCCTTTTGTGAGCGCCCAGCACTGAGCTGTGGCGCCGCCCTGCCGGCCATAGCCGCGCAGGGAAAACACTGTGTGCATAAGCTTAAGCGTTATCGTCCACTTAATGACGACGCACTGCCCCTGCACACCTATTTTATATGCAGGCATTCCATGTCCGAAGAACAAACTCCCGCTACTCCCGAAGTAGCCGCAACCGAAGTAGCTGAAGCCGAAGCGCCAAGTATCCGCTTTGCCGATCTCGGCCTGACAGCCCCAGTACTGAAAGCCATCGAGAAGATTGGCTACGAGTCACCGTCGCCGATTCAGGCTGAAAGTATTCCACACCTGCTGGCCGGCAAAGACATCCTCGGCACCGCGCAGACAGGTACCGGTAAAACCGCCGCCTTCGCCCTGCCACTGCTAAGCACTATCGACGTGAAAGCCAGCAAACCACAGGTTCTGGTACTGGCGCCAACACGCGAGCTGGCCATACAGGTTGCCGAAGCCTTCCAGAGCTATGCATCTGAGCTGCGCAACTTCCACGTACTGCCCATCTATGGCGGTTCTGACTACCGCGGCCAGATCCGCTCACTTGAGCGTGGCGTACAGGTTGTTGTCGGTACTCCAGGTCGCGTTATGGACCACCTCAAGCGCGGCACCCTCAAGCTCAACGACCTGAAGGCCGTGGTACTTGATGAAGCCGATGAAATGCTGCGCATGGGTTTCATCGACGACGTCACTTGGATTCTGGATCAAACCCCAGAGCAGCGTCAGGTGGCCCTCTTCTCCGCCACCATGCCACGCGAAATCCAAAAAGTTGCCAACACCTACCTGAGCAACCCTGAGATCGTTAAGATCGCAGCCAAGTCGCAGACAGTAGACAGCATCTCCCAGCACTACTGGCTGGTACGTGGCGCCAACAAGCTCGACGCCTTGACCCGCATCCTCGAAGTCGAAGACTTCGATGCCATCATCATGTTTGTGCGCACCAAGACAGCCACCGCTGAACTGGCTGAAAAGCTGGAAGCCCGCGGTTACTCAACCTCTGCACTGAACGGCGACATGAGCCAACAGCTGCGTGAGCGCGCGATTGAACGCCTGAAGAACGGCAAGATCGACATCATCATCGCCACCGACGTTGCCGCTCGCGGTATCGACGTTAAGCGTGTTAGCCACGTGATCAACTACGACATCCCGTACGACACAGAAGCTTACGTACACCGTATCGGCCGTACTGGCCGCGCTGGCCGTACCGGTAAAGCGATTCTGTTCGTTGCACCACGTGAGCAGCGCATGCTGCACAGCATCGAGCGCGCCACCAACTCGAAGATCGAACGCCTGGAACTGCCTTCCAAAGCGATGGTCGCCGACAAGCGTATCACCCAGTTTAAAGAGCAGATTTCTCAGGCCATCGAAGGTCAGGAGCTGGACTTCTTCCGCGAGCAGATCGTTGCCTACGCCGAAGAGACTTCAGCCGAGCCCTTGGACATAGCCGCGGCATTGGCCTTTATGGCACAGGCCGAGAAGCCTTTGCTACAGCCGAAAGATATTGTCGAAGACAAACCTTTCCGCGAGCGCGAAGAGCGCGGCAACCGTGATCGCGACCGCGACCGCGATCGTGGCGAACGCCGTCCTCGTCGCGAGCGCGATGAGAACATGGACACCTACCGTATAGAGGTTGGCCACAACAACCACGTTAAGCCAGGTGACATTGTAGGCGCTATAGCCAACGAAGCCGACATCGACAGCGGCAACATTGGCCACATTCGCATCCGCGACGACTTCTCTCTGATCGACCTGCCAAAGGGCATGCCAGAGAAGCTGCTGAGCCACCTACAGAAGGTTCGCGTGCGCAACCAACCTATCCAGATCTCTCTGGACAAGGGCGGCCCAAGCGGTGGCGGCGACCGTAAAAAGTCATTCAAGCCACGCGGTGACCGCCCTGACAACCGCGGCGATCGCCGTGGTCCACGCAAGCCACAGCGTGACTAAATACGGCAATCCTGCCAGCCAAACCTGTGGCGAGCAGACTAAAAAACCGACCCCGTGGGGTCGGTTTTTTTATGCCCCCAAAGCAAGGCCGACGCTGTAACGCCCCCACTGACTCAACCCAAGCATCCAGCCCCTTAATTTGACGTCAAACACGTCCACCGCACCACGCACTGGTACCCAGCCAGCGACGCCGAAATAAAAGCCGCATCAAGCACCAGACCAGCCCAACCCCAAGGCTGCACCACTCCGCTCAACACGTATATTCCAACAGAGCCTAACCCCAACCCCAGTCCAAAGAAAACAGACCGAGCAACCCAAACACAACCACTAGACTAAAAGGCAAACACCCAATTTGGCGCAAGATACATCCGCCTTACAGTCCAATAAGCACAGGGAAGTCTTCATGAGCGCCACCCGCCCCTTAAAAACACTGCTGCTAATCGACAACAACCCTGAGTTCCGCCAGCTACTGAGCAGCTTCTGCAAAAAACAGGGTTACAATGTCGATGCCTATGACAACTTCCACGCAGCCCTAGGCCCACTCGAACAGCGCCTCTACGACCTCATCATCCTCGACCTAAACCTGCCCATTATCGACGGCGCCCAAGCGCTGGGGATCCTGTCAGGCTTCGCCACCAAGACCCCTATCATCCTCACCCACCAGGGGGATGAAAGCATACTACTGGCACTCAAGAGTGCCGCCGAGCGCCGCCACACACCCATCAAAGGCACCCTGCGTAAACCCATCGATCTGGACCTGCTTGGCCAACTGATCAACAGCGAGCCAGCACAAGCCGAGCAGAATCAAGCCCCCCACCAACCAACAGCCTGGAACTGTTTGAAATTTTTGATCTGGTCAATCGCAACCGCATAACCTGTGTTTACCAGCCGAAGATAAACCTGCGCACAGGCTTGGTCAGCGGTCTTGAAGTATTGGCAAGACTGAAGGGTGCCCGTGGCGAGCTGATCAGCCCAGACCGCTTTATTCCACAGATAGAGGACAAGCCATTCATCAACGTCTTCAATGAGCAGCTTTTGGATCAAGCCCTGCGACTGCAGCGCAAACTATTCGACGACGGCCTAGAGCTGGATATGGCCATCAACATTTCCGCCCACTCACTGCTCAGCGAAACCTTCCCCGACGACCTGAATGACAAGCTGCAGCACCACCAGATAGACCCGAGCAAGATTACCCTGGAGATCACCGAAAGCCACGCCATCAGCCACAGTTCTCAGAGCCTGATCATTATGGCGCGGCTGCGCATCAGAGGGTTCAAGCTCTCCATTGATGACTTTGGCACGGGCTACTCCTCGCTCAGCACATTCAACGAAGTGCCCTTTAATGAGTTAAAAATAGACAAATGTTTTACTCAGGAACTGGGACAAAGCCACAAGGCGCAGAAGATTTTTGAACTGGCGATACGCCTGGCCCAAGACCTCAATATCACGGCGGTGGCCGAGGGTATTGAAGACGCCCATACAGAACAGCTGGCCAAGCAGATGGGCTGCCACATAGGGCAAGGCTACCTATACTCCAAACCACTGGAGGAAGCCGCACTGCTCGAGTGGCTTAGCCAACAGCAGATTAGCAGCCCCGACACCGCCAGCCTGCACACGCTATAGCGACGCCCCCGAAGGAAGGTTATCGCTCAGACAGAGAGACGACCGAAATAGTGGACCAAGCGGCTCTTCGCGCGCGGAGCCTAGACAGCCCCACCAAACAAGTCGCCACCACAGAGAGAACACTTACTCGAGAGTACGACTGCGGTCCGCAGGGGTAAACAACTGCTCAAGCACGTAAGCCTTAAAATCATCAGCGTAGGGCTGTTCAGCCAGCGCTCGCTCCATGCACAACAACCAGGCGTCACGCTCCGGCGAACCTATCGCCAAATGCGCGTGGGCACGCGGGATGGCAATAGGGCCATACTTCTCACGGTACAACTTAGGCCCACCCAGCCAACCACTGAGAAAACGCGCCAACTTATCAATCGACTCCGCCTGCGCCTGTGGGTGCATCTCACGGATCACCTTCGCCTGAGGCAGGCTGTCCATAAAACCATAAAAGCTGGCAGACAATTTCTGCAAGCCCTCAAAGCCCCCCGCAGACTGAAAAGAGTTCTCCTTCTCACCATACGGCCTTACTGGCACCACCGCGTCGGCACTCATCACTCCCCGCTCCATCACAAGGCTCGCTGGCGAAC
>Ga0209396_1004108_pt1 | contig 14317 bp, 8 predicted proteins | sample GOMGulsemesocosm_6_FD_184638 | JGI IMG/M metagenome (GOLD analysis project Ga0209396, IMG submission 184638) | Methane-oxidizing microbial communities from mesocosms in the Gulf of Mexico - GOM8C Gulf of Mexico (SPAdes) (version 2) | ecosystem: Environmental > Aquatic > Marine > Cold seeps...
GCGCTGGCTGGGCAGCAGCAATTTACCGTGATGCTGTATTAGAAAGTGAATCCTTTCAATATGATATTAAATGGTTAGGCGATAACTTAACCTTAAAAGCTGCTCTTGGAAGTTCAAATTCATCAGGAGGTAGTGGTGATATTAATGTTATGCGTAATGCTGTATCAGGGCGTACTACCGTAAGTATTGATGATGGCATAGGTTATGTGCAATATCATGATGAAACACCGGAAAGCATTGGTACAGGGGTTGCTTGGTCACATGCTAAAGCTAAAAAAAGCAGTGACAATGACAATAGTTATATTGCTTTAGATGGTGAATATTATCTAGATAATAACTTTATCACTTCAATCATGTTTGGTGCGCGTTATACCGAGGCGACCCAAGAGCAACGTCAATGGCTTGTGGCTAGTGATTATCATAAAAATACTGATGCCCATGATGGTTTGCGTTTGCCTGCAAGTGAGATTGGTACGCTTAGTACTACACCCGATGGTTTTTTAAATGGTGTAAGTGATAATGCGATTAATAGCTATCAGTTTTTAGACCCGCGCAATATGAAAGACTTTGGCATCAATTATGATTACAGAGCTCATTCAGGTAACTCTTATGATGTTACAGAAAAAATAGCCTCAGTCTATACACAAGCAAACTTTGAACACGACTTTGACAACATGATGTTACGCGGTAATCTTGGTTTGCGTTATAGCGATCAAAGCACGGAAACATTTAATTTTTCAAATGAATTAAACTGGAAAAATGCTGATGATCTGGTAAAACTTAACGATTTTGACTTTGATTTTGTGCAACAAGGTGAATCAGCTAAGTTATTGCCTAGTATGAACTTAATCTTAGACTTACAAAATGATTGGGTAGTGCGTGGTGCGTATTCTACGGTAATTTCTCGCCCAGCTTATGTGCAATTAGCACAACAACTTTTTGTTAACAATATAGATCCTGATCAGGTAACTGATGATGGTGCAACTCGTACTGCTAAAAAAGGTAATGCTGACTTAGAAGCTTTTGAAGCGGACAAATATGATCTGTCAGCTGAGTGGTATTACAATGAGGGTTCAAGCATTAGTTTAGGTCTGTTCTACTATGATGTTAAAACTTTTGTAACTACGCAAGAATCACTAGAAGATTTATTAGGTGATGGCGATCTTTACCGAGTAACGCAACCTATAAATAAAGAAGGCGGCTCGGTTAAAGGTATTGAAGCGGCAATATCGCATCAATTTACCAATTTACCAGCACCGTTTGATGGCTTAGGTATTCAAGCAAACTATACCTATGTTGATAGTGATACTGAAGAGACCAATCCACTAACGGGTGAGCAGTTACCTTTAGCAGGTTTATCTGAATCAACCTATAACGCAGTGCTTTTCTACAGTACAGATCAATGGGATGCCCGTTTATCGTATAACTATCGCGATGCGTATTATGAGCAAATTCAATATGGTTACCCACGTTTTAACGAATCAATTGCCCGTTTAACCGCAAAAGTTAAATATAAGTTTGAAAGCGGCTTAAGTTTATACCTACAAGGTACTAACTTAACGAACCAACAAAACAAACGTTATATTGGTGACCCATCTCGTCCATTCCAAACAAGTGAAGTTGGCAGTAATGTTGTTGCTGGTTTTGACTTTGTCTTCTAAATTAAGCGCTTTTATATAAATATTACAAAAGTTAAGTCATTGATTAAAACTTTTTAGTCAATGATCTTTTGCGTTTCGAGTCAAAATAAAAAGGAAAAACCTATGAGAGCAACCATGGTCGATGTTGCAGAATTAGCGGGTGTTTCATCTAAAACAGTATCTCGGGTGATTAATAAAAATCAATATGTATGCAGCATCAAAACTAAAAAAGTTTGGCAGGCGGTTAAAGCGTTAAATTATCACCCTAGTGCAATAGCACGACAGCTATGTGGTGCGCCTTCATCTATTGGTTTTGTTTATGACAACCCTAATAGTCATTATATTATAGAGCTGCAAAATGGTATTTTAGCGGCATGTTTAGCCGATGGTTTAGAGTTGTTTATTCGACCGTGCCAGGCAACTTCAGAGACTATTTGTGATGATATTGTTGCCATGGTTCGTCGTAGTCAAATGGCTGGGCTGGTATTAACACCGCCCTTGTCTGAAATGCCAGCATTACTAACTAGGCTTGATAAAGAAAATATATGCTACGTTAAAATTATTTCAGGCAATAGCTATGATGATGATCGAACCGTCTGTATAGATGACTTTAAAGCCGCGGCTGAACTTACTCAATACTTGATTGATTTAGGTCATAAGGATATTGCCTTTTTACAGGGAGACAAATCTCATGGCTCTGCACAGCAAAGGTTTTCAGGTTATTTAGCCAAGCTTAATGAAAATAAGATATGTCCTAATGAAGACTTTATTTTAGAAGGGCTGTTTTCCTTTGAATCAGGTGTAGAAGGAGCGTTTGAGTTATTAACCCGTGAAAAAAAGCCGACAGCCATCTTTGCCTGTAATGACGAAATTGCTGCAGGCTGCTTGTTTACTGCCAGCTTTATGAGTATAGCGGTACCCAAAAAACTTTCTATTGTCGGTTTTGAAGACAGTCCATTTTCAAGGCAAGCTTTACCTCAGTTAACCACCGCAATACAGTCTAATGAAGATATCGCAACAACAGCAACACAGTTGTTAATCAGCATAATTCGTAAAAATTGTGTTCCACAATCTCAGGTATTTACCCCGCAATTAATTCTGCGTGATTCAACCTGTCCAAATGAATAAAACCATTAGCAAAATGGCTCACTTGCTAATGGTTTTAGCTATTCACACAAGAAAGAGTTTATGTTTGATGTGCATGTTTTTTCTGGTGGCTGTTTGTTTGGTAGGTGTTTGCTTGGTAAATCAGCTCTCCATCAATAATTGTTGCCTGTACGGTAAAGTTACCATCGACAATGGCAAAACAGGCTCTCTTATTTATGGCTATGCTACCTAATGAGTCACTAACACCAAGAAACTCGGCCGGAACTAAGCTAGCCATATGTACAGCTTCTAATTTTGGTATATTAACTAAGTTAACTAAATTGGCTACAGCATTTTCAAGCGTAAGAGTACTACCAGCAAGAGAGCCTGATTTAGTGCGTGCAACTCCTTCGTTCACCTCAACATCTAACATGCCCAAGCGATATGTGCCATCAGCCAATCCTCCTGCAACAATACAATCACTAATTAAACCCATTTTTTTAGGGCCTTTCATACGGTAAATCATCTCTAGAATTCCATGATGAAGATGCACGCCATCAGCAATCACTTCTACATAGGCATCATTATCTAATAATACAGCACCAGCACAGCCGGGATCTCTATGATGAATGCCTTTCATACCATTAAAGACATGAACACCGCCACAGGCTCCCGCATGCAAAGCATCACATGTTTGTTGATAGTTTGCGTTGGTATGGCCGAGCATTGGTTTAATGCCTTTTGCAGACAAATAGCGAATTATGTCGCCTGAATCAGATAACTCAGGAGCTAAAGCAACGACCTTAAGTGCGCCTTGCGTTGCGCTAATAATGTTATCAATATTGCCTTTGCTTAATGGTAAAAAATATTGTTCATCATGGGCGCCTTTATGGTCTTCAGTAAAAAATAAACCTTCATTGTATGCGCCTAAAACTTGCGCACCACTGGGTTGATTCTGATAGCAATGGCCGATATTGTTAAAGGCGGCTAAAGTGTTTTCCCAAGTTGAAGTAACGGTTGTTGCTAAAAATCCAACCACGCCATGTTTTGCTAATGAAGTCGAAATGGTCTCTATAGCTTCAGGGGTAGCATCCATCACATCAGCCCCTTCACGGCCATGAATATGTAAGTCTAAAAAGCCAGGTAAAAGACTAAAGCTCCCTAAGTTTATTACGGGGGTATTATCTAAAGGCAGATAACTAATATCGATAATCACACCATTATTAATGAGTACATAGCAATCTTCTTTAATGGCCGTTTCGGTATAAACTTGATTTGCCTGCAAGTAATATTTTTTAGCTTTCAATTAATTGTTTCCTTAAAATAGCTGCACCTCTAACACCGCTAGAGTCACCGTATTTTGCTTTTGTAATAGGTGGGCACTCAACACCTGAAAAAAGGTGTTTATTGACATAAGAAGGCAGTGACTCAATGACTTGCTCTATCTTGGAAACACCACCCCCGACGACAATAATATCCGGATCGTAAGAGAGAATAAGTGAAGCAAAAGAAGCGCCAAGCAAGTCCATGTAACAATTAAAAGCTGACTTAGCGATGTCATCACAGGCATTTAACTGTTTTACAAAATGAAAAGTATCAGCTGTTTTGGAACCAAAATGCTGGTAAATCCAACCAAGACCAGGGCCTGCTATATATGACTCGTAACAACCGGTTAAACCACAGGCACATTTTTTAAGTGGCAAACTATATTTATCAATTAAAAAGGCTGATACAGGAAGGTGACCATATTCTCCAGCAAAACCGCGGCTCCCCTTGTAAAGTACTTGATCAAGACATAAGCCACCCGCAGCTCCGGTACCAATAATGGCACCATACACTCTTTTGAAGCCATCACCAGCACCGCCAACACTTTCAGACAAGGCAAATAGACGACAGTCATTGCCAATTGATAGTTTACAACCGAGAATATCTTGCAGATCAGCAATGATATTTTTACCGGTAGAGCAGGGCACATTGACTGATGTAACTAAACCATTTTTATCAACAATGCCAGGCATACCAATGCCTATGATACCTTTGGTTTTGCAACGCATGTTGGCTTCATTAATTAAGTCAACAATAGTCTTAACAAACTCACTATAACTTTTAGTGGGGGTTGGTTTGCGCCAGCTATCTATAAGCTGAAGCTCATTAGTGAAAACGCCTATCTCAATTTTTGTGCCGCCAATATCTAAACCATAGATGATTTGGTCAGAGTATTGCTCTGTTAATGGGGCAAGTTTTTGTGCGGTTGAACTCATAACTCAGCTGCCTTTAATCAAGAGGATATATAGTTACACCTTGAACAACCCTATTTACTTCGCCACTAGGGCAAGGGTTATCAGGGGTGATATTGGCTTGCATTGATTTAAAAAAGGCTAAAATTTGACAATATAAAATGTAAGGTAGGCTAGCCCAGACGTCAGATAATTCAGCTGTTTGTCCAAAGAACTCATTATTTAAACAAGTAATCGCCAATGCTTGGTTATCACGCTGTAATTCGTTAAGTAAATCTTGGTCATATAACTTGGTATAGCTGTCATTTGAGCAAAGAAATACCACCTCTGTATCCGCATTCATTAAAGACTTAGGTCCGTGGCGAAAACCTAACGGGCTTTCACAATAACTTAATACTTGTCCAGAGGTTAGCTCTAAGACTTTAAGTGCCGCTTCTCGTGCTATGCCTTGTAATCCACCTGCACCGAGAAAAACTAATCGTTGAGTCGGCTGTAAAGCGTGTTGCTTTAACTTGCTAATGCCGTTATCTAAAAAACTCTCAGCCCAATGTGCTGCTTGCGCTAATTGTTCTGTCTGGGGGTGAAAAACGGTAAGTGTACTCACTAACATTGAAGTAAAACTGCTGGTCATAGCAAAGCTTTGATCTAATGTTCCCTCAGGCATAAGTAGTGAAAATACATTGTCTTTATTCTTAGCACTTAAGGCTAAGTTACCTTCAGGGTTACAAGTAATCACTAAGTGGTAGCAGTTATCTATTACTTGGTTAGCAAGGTTGACCGCAGCCACACTTTCAGGGCTATTTCCTGAGCGGCCATAAGAGATAAGTAAAGTCGGGATATCTTTTAATAAATATTGCTTGGCATTACCAACAATATCGGTGGTACTAATAGCCTCAAAAACCCGCCCCGTTTGTTGGCTTAAATGTGGTGCAATGGCATCTCCGACGTAAGCTGAGGTACCAGCACCTGTTAAAATAATCCGCAAATCCTTTTGCTTTAAAAGTGGTGTTAACCAAGCGTTTATCCTAGGTCTTATTGCTTCAATTTGGTTAGCGGCTTCACGCCAAATTCTGGGTTGTTGGCATATTTCTCGTGCTGTCCAATAGCCATTTTTCGTTTTTAAATACTCGGTGTTGTACGATAAAAGTTCAGACATGAGTTTCCTTAAAACTGATTCGATTAAAGGGTGATATTGATGAGGTAATACCATTTGTATTAATTAAGGTTACAGAATTTAATGAGAATAAATTTTCAAGAACAAGGCGCTTGATTGAGCAATAGCTGGCTATTGGGATTGAAAGCAACGATGTTATTGGATATTTAGGCCATTTCAAAATGATCACTTAGTTAGTGCAATTGGTATAAATTTATTGTTTCCAACAAGCACTGGCATAAGCCTCAGTAACTTGTTTTATTTTTGCTTTCACTAGTGCTTTTGGCGTAGGGGTAAGTTTGTTTGTTCTAATAGCCTTGTATTGCTCGGGCAGGAACTGACTGATTAACGGTGAAGGGATCCCTTCAGTGGTTAAATTATCAAGTAATTGCGAAACCGCGTCTTGAATACGTGGCTGGTTCCAGTAATAACGAATGCGATCGCTATAACTATAACGACGATATAAGGTGCCTTTACTCGCGGGTACAGGGTAAAATCGTTGCCAGTTTTTCGGAGACTCAAGCATTTCTTGTTCACATACCGCTCGCAAATGTGAGCGACTCTCTATCGTGATCAGCTCATCTTCTATATAGGACAAGGCAAAAAGTGCTTCACGCAAGGCTAATGTCAGCTGCGGACCCACTTTTAAAATACCAAAGTGGTCTTGTATTAATTCAACGTATGCGGTGTCGTTTTGATAGTCTGAAGAGTGGGCTTCATAAACAATATTGGGAATCGTTGTTATGAACTCTTTAAGAGATAATGCTTTTTCAGATTGATAATCGATAATGCTGGTATGGTCAAACTCGACACCGGGTTGAACAACTAAACCGACTACCCTTTGCCAAGCATCAACTAAGCTGAGTGACTCAAATGCGGCTTGATGCAGCGCCAGTGTTTGTTTTACTCGCTCTACAGAGGTTAATGCTAACGTTTCAATTTCTTCAGTTGCGCCACCTGGAGGTGGTACCTCGGTACCAATGACAAAAACTAAATCTGAGTAACCAAAGGTTTCTTTTGCGGTAGATTCTGCGACTAAACAAAGCTCTGCAGCACGCCTTGCTACTACTTCATCAGGCAAGCAAGCTGGGTCATCGGCACAGCTCATACTAGTATCTAGATGAATCTTCTTAAAACCTGCGGCTACATAACTGGCAATAAGATCACGTGCTTTTAACATGGCCTTCTCAGCAGACTCATTAACCCAGCAAACGGGACCAAGGTGATCGCCACCAGCAATTATTTTGCTACGAGGGAAATCAACATTATCAGCTATTTCGCCGATAAAATTGATGAAATCTGCAGGCAACATACCGGTATAGCCACCAAATTGGTTCACTTGGTTTGCTGTGGCCTCGATTAATACTGGAGATCCATCTTGTTTACCTTGTTCTAGTGCCGCTTCAATAACTAACGGGTGGGCAGAACAAATGGCATAAATGCCCTTATTTTCACCATTACGGTTAGCTTGTAAAACAGTTTGAATATCTGTCATGTTTTGATCATCCCTATGGCTGCAATAACCAATTTATGTTGTGATTCTTATGGGGTGTTGATGGATTGTTTTTGATAAATGGTTGTTGAGAGTGACCTCAACAACCATTGTTTTTCTAATTAAGGAAGGGGGGAAGGGTAACTAACAATCCTTTGAAAGCTAACCTAAAGGCTTCTTAAAAACTATAGTTAAAACCTACAGAGTATTGACGACCATTAGCACTGGTTGTGCGTGGTCGGAACGTATCACCAAGGTACTGGTAAGATACTTCGTCGGTTAGATTGTTACCTTGTACATAAACACTTAAACCATTATCAAATCTATATTTAACTTTTGCAGTTAAGCGTGCGATAGAGTCAACAAAAAGTGGGTAGCCAGTCTCAACACGCTCATAATAAGCATCACGGTAGTTGTAGGCTAAACGGGCGTTCCAGTTATCTTTAGAATAAAATAATACCGCATTATAGGTAGATTCAGACAAGCCTTTAAGTGGTAATTCTTCACCATTTAATGGGTTGATTTCTTCTGTTGTACTATCGATGTAGGTATAGTTTAGTTGCATACCTAAGCCAGATAATGCGCCAGGTAAACTGGTGAATTGATGTGATATAGCCGCTTCTAAACCTTTCAGGTCTCCGCCATCAATATTTACCGGTTGGGTGACTGTCCATATGCGCCCATCATCAAAGATATCTTGCTCTGTCTCTTCATCAGCAACAAAGGTTTTTATGTCGTAATAGAATGCACCTAAACTCACGCTAGAGGCTTCACCGTAATACCACTCAGCAGATAAGTCATATTTATCTGCCTCAAAGGCTTCTAAGTCTGCATTACCTTTTCTCGCTTTAAGAATGCCATTATCGTTATCGTTATTTCTATCTGCGGCAATCGTTTGTGCTAATTGACTAAAGCCAGGGCGTGTAATAACGGTAGAGTAGGCACCACGAACAACAACATCGTTTTGTAGATCTAATATTAAGTTAACACTTGGCAGAAGGTAGTTACTATCACCAGTGTCTGTGTGATCATATTCAAAGTTATTGATTTTTTCTAAATCGTCAGCATTTTTCCAACTTAATTCTGAACTAAAGTTAGCTGTGGTGGTATTTTGATTAACTGAACGCAAACCTAAGTTACCGCGTAACAACATATTGTCAAATTCGTGTTCAAAGTTTGCTTGTAAGTAAAACGCGAGGCTTTCTTCTTCGATATAAAAAGAGCTACCCGTATGTGAGCGGCGAGTTCTTAATATGCCAAACTCGCTTAAGTCTACGTCATCAATGTTAGAGGTTTGGAAGTTATTTGGCGTATTGTCATTTAAGTTTGTATGGTAGTTATCAGGTAAGGAGGTAAAACCACCTAAGTCACCCGCGGTTAAGGTACCGCGTAATTTACCATGGGCATCAGTTGCTTGATGAAAATCACTGCCGTTGATATAAAAGCGATTGTCTTGGTTTGCTTCAGTATAGCGAGCACCCAATTGCAATGAGGTAAAGAAGCTATCATCTAAATAGTATTCAGTATCAAGAGTGGCAAATTTATTTTCCGTTTCATTGGTGTTTGATTTGCCGCCAAAAGCCCATACATTCAAATCACTGGTATCGGTAAGATCAACGTCATGAAATTGTGCGTAACCAATGCCATCAGCAATACTTACCGATGAGCGACCTGTCAGCACGGAAATAACATTATTTATGCCGCCAAAACCACCTGAAGCTTTAGAAGCGCCAACGGTTGCTTTTACTGTTAAGTTATCACCAAGCCATTGAACGTCATAATTAAATGATTCACTGCTTAACTCTGAATCACGAAATTTTGATTCAACGTGTCCTACTCGATTGAGCTGATTCTTTTTAGGGTTAGGCGCATATTCAATAGATTCAATAGTATTTGGGTTACTTGCGCTAGCTGTCGCACTGAGAACAGAGTTGGCATCATGCTTAAAAGCATGGTTGAATGAAGCCATAGATCTATTAAGGTTATGACCGCTTTTATCGCTACGTAAAAAATTCAATGTCATATCAATAGAATCAGTAGGTTGATATTGTAAAGTAGCCATACCGGTAATACGTTCTATTTTTTGCTCAAATATTGCGGTAGCAACGGCACCCGGAACCAGTACATTGTTAAATTCATCACCCTCTGCGGTAATAAAAGATTTGTTTCTATAGCCGTTGATGCCAACAGCGTCACGACGTGTTTCTTTATCTGAATAATCAATACTCACTAGCGCACCAAACTTATCCGATATTTTCCAACTGGCTAGGCCTGAAAAATTAGGATCCATACTATCCGCTAATTCATTATGAGTTAGTGAGCCTGCAGCAGCGCCTAAAAAGCCATCTTTTTGGTTTAATGGTTTACGAGTAATAACATTAACCGTACCACCAACACCGCCTTCAGGCATGTAAGCTTGGCTCGATTTATGTACTTCGGTTGTTTTAATAATGGTAGAAGGTAATGCACTGTAGTTAAAACCACGTGTTGATTGACCGGTAAAACCAAAAGAACTACTCGTTGTTTCTTGACCGTTGATTAATGAAAGGTTTTGTCCTGGAGAAAAACCTCGGATACTAATACTTTCACCTTCACCAGCAAAATTTCGGGTAATAGATATACCCGGAATACGTTGCAGTGATTCAGCAATGTTATCATCTGGGAAACTACCGATATCATCAGCAGTAATGGCATCAATAACAGCATTAGCATTACGTTTAACATTTAAAGAGCTGGCAATACTATCGCGATAACTGGTGACCTCAATAACTTCCAATTGTTCTTTTTTCTTTTTAGCTTGTTGAACATTACTTACTTGTTCTGTATTTTCTACATCTTCGGCATAAGCACTGATACTTGTACCTAGTAGTACAGGCATTAACGCAATGGATACTGCCGTTGCAACGCTATTTCTTCTAGTAGTTAGTATTTTCATGTTAATTGACTTCCTCAAACATCTTTATTATTGAGAGCTGACTCTCTTAGGTATATTTTTGAGCTATTAATCTATAGAAATCCCAATTTCAATCGTTTGCTATTACTGAACTTACTAGCACTGTTATGACAAAATATTGCGTGGTGCTAATGAGTAAGTAATAGATACGTTTTGATTTCTTTATCAATAGTGAGCCGTGTTGAAATATTATTCTATCGGGGGACTGAGTAATCAATTGTAAGGTTATTGATGGGAAAGTATGTAGGGAATGCCCGAACATTTTTGCTTTTTAAGTTAGCATTAGTTTGCTTATTTTAATCGAAAGTCTTAACTGCTTACTTCATATGCTTGGTAAATAGGGGAAACAAGACCGTCTTAGTATTTATGGGCCTTGAGGGGATATCGGTAGATTGCTGATGGCTTTATCAGGCTCTGCCTATAGTGGTATTTTAAAAAGTTCATCAAACTAATCAACATTATAAATTGCTTTAGGTTCTAGTAATGCAGAATAAAATAAAGTTAGCGATATCATTTAAAGACATAGGGGTTTTGTTTTTCATTTATTTGGCTTTGCAATGTAGGGCATATGCCGAACAACCATTTAAAGTTGTTGCCTATCAAAAGTACAATACCATGGCTAACTTTGAACCCATGGTATATGAGCATATAGACCAATTGATTTATAAATTAATCAGGGTTAATGCACGGGGAGAGTTGGAGTTATTACCATCTACAATAGCCGACCTAAAAAGGCTTAACGACAGTAAAAAAACTCATAACAAGGTCAAGCTTTTAATTGGTGTTGGTGGCGCTAAAAAGAACTCGCAACATTTTAGTGTGATGGCAGCAAGTCATAGTGCAAGAAGCAACTTTGTGAAGCAACTAACTGAGTTTTGTCAAAAGTATCAGCTTGATGGCGTCGATATAGATTGGGAGTATCCTGAAACTCATCAGGATCAGCAAAATGCGTTATTACTATTTAAGCAGTTACAGCAAGCATTTAATCAACAAGAGCTAATTTTAACTGCGGCAATTACCTACACCCCAGAGCAAGTTCATTTTGCTAAACAAGTAGAGCCTTATGTGCATCAAATTAACTTAATGGTGTATGAACCAATTAAAGGCTTAAATACATTTCAGCAACAAATTGATTTTGCAGTTGGGTTAATTGAAAAAGAAGCCCTAAGTAACGAGAAGCTTGTTGTCGGCTTGCCGTTTTATGGCAAAAATACGACAACAGGTAAAGCCATGGCTTACAGCAAAATAATAAAAGCTAAACAGCTAGGTAGACCAGATATAACGCAGGTAAATTATATGGGCACTGATGAAATAAAAGTGAATACGCAAATGATGAAAGCGAAAGGTTATGCTGGTGTTATGTTTTGGGAACTTGGTTTTGATACCTCGATAAATTCAGAAAATTCATTGTTACGGGCTATTAATTCAATGGCACAATAAACATAATTTAGGTGATATTGATTATGTATCTACCTAAATCCCTACAACAGAGTACTGGATATGCTGATAGTATTTTTTTAAAGTCACTCTATGCTGTAACCATTGAATATAATTATTTAACAATAAAATAAGCTGTTGATTTGAGTGCTTGGAGAAGTCTGTGAAAAAGCCAATAAAATTAAATAAATCTAACTTGTCAGCATTAGTGCTGTCTCTTGTTGTAGGGGCATTTGCTCAAGCAAGTGAAGTGAATAAACCTAATATCGTTATTTTATATACGGACGATCTTGGTTATGGTGATATTAGTGCCTATAACGCCGGTTCCTTGAATACCCCTAATATAGATAAACTCGCCAAGGAAGGCATCTTATTCAACAATGGTTATGCTACAGCAGCAACTTGTACCCCTAGCCGCTATTCGTTACTTACGGGTGATTACCCATTACGAAAAAAGAAAGCCAGAGTCTTGAAAGGTGACGCACCGTTAATTATTTCACCACAGCAAGATACCTTACCCAAAATGTTGCAAAGAGCAGGGTATGCAACCGGTGTTATTGGCAAGTGGCACTTAGGTTTAGGTGATGGAAAAATTAATTGGAACGGACAGATTAGCCCTGGCGCTAATGACATTGGTTTTGATTACTCCTATATCATGGGGGCGACCAATGATCGTACCCCCAATGTTTATGTTAAAAATGGACGTGTTGTTAATTTAGAACCCAATGACCCGATAGAAGTCAGTTACAAAACTAATTTTTTCGGCAAGCCTACCGGAAAAGACAATCCTGAGCTGTTAAAAGTAAAGCTGTCTCAAGGGCATCAAGATAGCATTCTTAATGGCGTATCTCGCATTGGTTTTCAACGTGGTGGTGAATCTGCCATGTGGGTCGATGAAGACATGGGCGATTTATTTTTGGATGAAGCGGTGAGTTTTGTTGAGCAAAATAAACAAAAACCGTTTTTCTTATATTATGCATTTCATCAACCGCATGTACCAAGGTTGCCACATCAACGTTTTGCCGGAAAATCAGGGATGGGTCCTCGAGGTGATGCCATTTTAGAGGCGGATTGGGCTGTTGGCCAGTTTATGAAAAAACTTGATGACTTAGGGCTAAGTGATAATACCTTAGTTGTTTTTTCTTCAGATAACGGCCATGTACTAGATGATGGTTATCAAGATAGCGCGGTAGCTAAATTAGGTGAGCATACACCATGGGGGCCTTTTAGAGGCGGAAAATATAGCCTATTAGACGCGGGTACGCATGTGCCATTCATTGTAAGTTGGCCTGGAAAAATAAAACCACAACAATCTAATGCCTTTGTTGCCCAACATGATTTACTTGCCTCATTAGCCGCTTTAACAGGACAAGAGTCGAAGAGTATTGATAGCGAAAACCAACTGAATGCCTTAATGGGTTTAGATAAGGTTGGCCGCAATAATATGATTGTGCAGGGCATGCAAAATACCATGGCTTTCCACCAAAATGGTTGGGTTTATATCCCTACTCATAAGGGTAAAGGTTACGCTGTACGTGTTGGTAATGAGTCTGGTTACTCCAAACAAGAACAGCTGTATAATCTAACAATTGATGTCCATCAAGATAGAAATTTGGCAGAGAGCTTTCCTGAAAAACTAGCCATGATGAAGGCTCAATTGGCGAAAGTACTGGCTAAATAGTTAAGTGAGAATTTACCGTCTAGATACTAAGGTCGGGCATTATCGTCTCAGGTTTGTGAAGATGAGACGGTAATGCCCTTTTTTAACGCTGGCATTTCCACGCACGCCCACTAAAGGATGATCTCCCGGTTAAAGCCGTTATTATTGAGCCATCGTTGAGCTGAATTAATTTTCAATTGCTAGCTGTCATTGTCTTTATCATTTTTACTTAAATTCATAGTGTTACTCTAATCAACCATGAACTAAAATTTTCATGGCTTTTATATGCAATAATCACTTGTTTTGTATTGCACCACCAATTTTCCTGTGCTATCTTTCGCGCCCCAAAAAAATTAGGCCGTCAAAATGGAGTGAATATACCTTCATGATTACCTTATTTTTTTGAAAAGTTCAATTGTCTGTCGTTGATAAAGCAATTTCATTTAACGAGAAAACGCTAAAATTATAACAATTGGCAAGAAAAATCCATGGATTTGTAAGCGCTTACAATGAAGTGGTGCTTATTATCCTTACTCAACCTTAACTCAGGTTATATAAGAAACAGGTTACAAATGAATATACAAAGAACTATTTTAACACTTTTATTGTTGGTGTTAACGCTAAGCACTTCTGGTTGTGGTAGTGAAAAAAAATCAAAT
>Ga0209396_1004109_pt1 | contig 14316 bp, 10 predicted proteins | sample GOMGulsemesocosm_6_FD_184638 | JGI IMG/M metagenome (GOLD analysis project Ga0209396, IMG submission 184638) | Methane-oxidizing microbial communities from mesocosms in the Gulf of Mexico - GOM8C Gulf of Mexico (SPAdes) (version 2) | ecosystem: Environmental > Aquatic > Marine > Cold seeps...
TCAGAGACTATGACGTTGATAGGCAAGGTGTGTAAGCGTTGTGAGGCGTTGAGCTAACTTGTACTAATGACCCGTGAGGCTTAACCATACAACACCTAATGTGTTTTATGTTTTCCCTCAAAAGTATTCGAGAATACTTGTTGTAAAGAACATTGAATTTAAAGAAAAACAGCTTTCCAGATTCGTTTTTGTCGCATAAGCGATAAGAGCAACAATTTTGATTGGTAACCATAGCAAATTGGCCCCACCTGATCCCATTCCGAACTCAGTAGTGAAACGATTTAGCGCCGATGGTAGTGTGGGGTCTCCCCATGTGAGAGTAGGTCATTGCCAATCACCTATTTAGATAAAGCCGCTGCATTAATTTGCAGCGGCTTTTTCGTGTCTGCAATTTAAGACTAGTCAATATATGGGCTACCGCCGCTGACGAAGTCAGTGCAAGGTATTGCTCGTAGCCACGGCGAGAACGACTAAGCCATTGCCAATCACCTATTTAGATAAAGCCGCTGCATTAATTTGCAGCGGCTTTTTCGTATCTGGACTTTAAGATTAGTCAATATATGGGCTACCGTCGCCAACGTAGTAAAAAAGATAAGATTAATCGTCGACGACGTAGTCGTTGCGAGATCTAGCTCGTAGCCACAAACGGCTCGGTTTAGCGCGAGATACTGCTCGTAGCCACGAACGGAACGACATAGCCATTGCCAATCACCTATTTAGATAAAGCCGCTGCATTAATTTGCAGCGGCTTTTTCGTGTCTGGAATTTAAGATTAGTCAATATATGGGCCGCTGTCGCGGAAATAACGACATAGCCATTACCAATCACTTATTTAGACTAATGCCCCAGCACAAATACTGGGGCGTTTTTAATTTTTGCGCTAAAAATATAATAAGCACAGGGTCATCACAAGTGGAGTGCAAAATGAATGACGTAATTAGTGGCTAATCACCTATAGTGCAGTAGGTTGGCATGTGACTATCTGTATTTTTAGCCAATTTATAAAACTTAATTCACTTTGGCTCATTTCGGTATTTGGCCGAATAATACTGTAATTGTTACCGGACAGGCTAAAGCCGAATGGCGCTACCAAGCGACCACTGTTAATGTCATCAGCCACCAAAGGGTATGATCCGATTGCAGCACCGAGACCGTCTATTGTTGCCTGTAAACAAAAATAAAAATGACCAAAAGTCTGGTGTTTATTTGAATCCGATATTAGCGGTTTAGCCTCACTTTCCCATAATGACCATGCATTGGGTCGTGTTTCACTGTGAAGAAATACTATCTGATCTAAATTGTTTTTGATTTTCTGCCAATACTGCGGGGAAAAGACCGGTCCGACCCATTCCTGAACAAGTGGTTCAGCGATATAGCTTGGGTTGATGATAAAGTCATCGCGCCGAATTGCCATTGATATCCCAGTATTTTCGAATGATATGTCACCGCCGGCTGTCGAAAGTCGAACATCGACCTTTGATATTTCGTAATAATCGGCGAGGCGTGGCATTAGCCATCGCATGGTTAAGGTTGGCTCACAAGACACTTCGATATGTTTTTTCACCGTCTTTAAACTAGCGATCCCATCAGTTAAGGCAGTAAAGGCACTATCAGTATATTGCGTTAATAGCTTTCCTGGTGGAGTCAGCGCAACATTTCGACCCTTTTTATAAAATAAAGATACGCCAAGGTATTGCTCCAACGTTTTTATTTGTTTACTCACCGCGCCATGCGTGATGTTCAGCGCTTGCGCTGCTTTACTATAACTCGATGACTTCGCCGCAACGTGAAAGGTATGAAATGCTTTAAGGTGTCTCATTGGTGAATAATACTCACAAATAGTGGTGATTTACTATCGATTATAACTTGGCTAGATCGAGATACAATAAGCAATAATTACTCATTTAATCGGAAATATTATGGAATTTATTAGTTTAGGCATCTTAGGGGTATTAATTGTGATCAGCCCTGGGGCTGACTTTGTGTTAGTTTTTAAGAATAGTTTGAGTCAAGGGCGCAAAGCTGGCGTTTTGACGGCGCTAGGTATTGCTTGTGGAGTTTGCATCCATGTGGTTTATTCAATTATTGGTATTGGTCACTTTATTTCTCAAAACGATCTACTGTTTACTCTGGTTAAGTATGGCGGCGCCGCGTATTTGATTTATTTAGGGCTAACAGGGATCTTGCAAGCTAAATTTGATTTAACCAAGCAGTCACTTCAAAAACCAACTGCTACTACTGCAAACCATTTTATGCAGGGTTTTCTCTGTAATTTATTAAACCCAAAAACAATGCTGTTCTTTTTGAGTATATTTAGCCAACTTGTTACTAGTGAAAATAGTAGCTCATTTATTATGTCGTATGGGCTGTATATGGTTTTATTGCATGGTTTATGGTTTTTTGTGGTCGCCATGTTGGTTACATCGGATTACCTGCTGAAATTCTTACAGCGATTTAGTCTGCAAATTAATCGAGCTTGTGGTGCTGGCTTAATCTTTTTTGGAACATTACTCTCTTTTAGCAGCTAGTTGTTTTTGATTGGTAAGTGTAAGATTAAATTAATTATTGATAAGAGATCTGCTGAGAATGACCCTATTAGTTGTAGTGCCAGACCGTAATAATGATAAATTAATCGCTAAACTTGAGTTGTTATTGCCGCAAGTAGATATCGTTGAGTGGCGAGATAGTCTGGACTGTTGTGATGTCGAGTTTGTATTGGCTTGGAATCCACCCGAGACGATCTGGGCTTCATTGCCTAATTTAAAAGTTATAGCCTCTTATGGCGCTGGTGTTGACTCTTTAATTAAGCAGCGAAATTTACCAGCGGTTACCGTTACCCGAATTGTTGATCCAAACTTAGCACTGAGTATGGCTGAGTATGTTTTACATTCGATTGGCTATTTCAAACTAAGGTTTAATCAATACTTATTAAATAAGTCTTCACAATACTGGAAACCACGGCGCGCCCATACTGGTAATCGAGTGGGCATTTTGGGGTTAGGTGAATTAGGTTTGGCGGTGGCCCAGCGATTAACTATCAACAATTATGAAGTTAGTGGTTGGAGTCGGTCTCAAAAAACAATCGATAACATTGAAACTTATAGTGGAGCCAAAGGGTTAGATCAGATGTTAGCTTCACTAGATTATTTAGTGTGCTTACTGCCACTGACGCCAGAGACTCAGGGTATTTTGGACGCCAAATTATTTAATCTGTTACCTAAAGGAGCGGTACTTATCAATGTCGCGCGCGGTGATCATGTAAATGAAGCCGATTTAATCACCGCGCTAAATACTGAGCAATTAAGTGGTGCCGCCCTCGATGTCTTTAGCACAGAGCCATTGATGAAGGAAAATCCATTGTGGCAACACCCTAACGTTTTACTTACCCCACACGTTTCTGCAGTGACTAATGTCGATACAGCCTGTGATCAAATTGCTGACAATTATTCTAGATTTAAACAAGGTATGACACTTAACCATGTAATAGACCGAAAGCTTGGTTATTGATAGCAAAACATAAGTAACTGTTATCGCAGATATGCCTCCATAAAGGTGATTTTTTGCTTGTCTGGTGCTAACAATAAGTGGAAGCTCTGCGCAATAATAATCGGTAATCATGTCTCATTATTGATGGATTATGAGAAAAGTTAGTGGGTCATTGAACGATATTACCCGCAATAGACAGGTGGCTATTAATTGTTCTTTACATGGTCTTTAATTGAACCGTTCGATTTGTAATTTCTATATGTAATCTTGCCTGAGTTATTTCTTTTTTATCTAACTAAGCCGTTGCTCAATTACGGTAGATCCCTTATTGTAATTAACATTAACACCGTAACTATAAATGGGACTTTCACCGTATATTGGTTAAATTACATGATGCTTTCTTTGGTATAAGGTTGCAATTGTTGCGGTAATGTTGCGGTGACTGAGTGGAGTTATTGCACTGAATTTTATTAAAAATAATAGCTTTGGTCAGACCAGAATGTTTAATTACTTTTTTGCTTGAAAAAGCTGGCTGACGAGGTATTTTGTAGCTCAAATTTACGGTAATTTTTAAGTGAAATTTTTCATTTAGACTAATATTACTGCACTCTTGAATTCATTAACTGTTTGATCTGGGAAACTGCAATAGAATGGCTGATTTACGTCAACAAGCGCTTGATTATCATGCGTTACCAACTCCGGGTAAAATTAGCGTTGAGCTAACTAAACCTGCGGAAACCGCTAACGATTTATCTTTGGCTTATAGTCCAGGTGTCGCTGAACCTGTACGTGAAATCGCTAAAGATCCTGAAAATGCTTATAAATACACCGCCAAAGGCAACTTGGTTGCGGTAATAACCAACGGTACTGCGATTCTTGGTTTGGGTAATTTAGGCCCGTTAGCTTCAAAGCCAGTCATGGAAGGTAAATCTCTACTGTTTAAGCGCTTTGCTAATATCGATTCAATTGATATTGAAGTGAAGCACCGTACTGTTGAAGAGTTTGTCGATACGGTAGCTAACATCGCTGATACTTTTGGTGGCATTAACCTTGAAGATATCAAAGCGCCAGAATGTTTTGCGATTGAAAAGGCGTTAAAAGATCGCTGTTCAATTCCGGTATTTCACGATGACCAGCATGGCACGGCTATTGTGACGGCCGCAGCGATGCTTAACGCGTTAGATATCCAAGGCAAAACGATTGAAAATTCGATTATTGTCTGTATGGGCGCTGGTGCTGCCGCGATTTCATGCATGGAGCTATTGATTTCTTGTGGCGCAATGCGCGAAAAGATTTACATGCTAGACCGTAAAGGTGTTATTCACGCCAGTCGTGAAGATCTCAATGAATACAAACGTCGTTTTGCTAATAACACTGATAAGCGAACCCTTGACGATGTCATTAATGGCGCTGATATTTTTGTCGGCGTTTCTGGTCCCAACGTTATTGAGCCTGAACAGATTAAGCTGATGGCAAAAAATCCAATTATTTTTGCCTGTTCTAATCCTGATCCAGAAATTAAACCAGAACTTGCACACGGTGCACGTAAAGATTTGATTATGGCTACTGGGCGTTCAGACTATCCAAACCAGGTTAATAACGTTTTGTGTTTCCCTTTCATTTTCCGTGGCGCCTTAGATGTACGTGCTTCGACCATTAATGAAGAAATGAAAGTAGCAGCAGTACATGCAATTCGTAAAATTGCTAAAGAAGAAGTGCCAAACGAAGTGCTAAAAGCTAGCGGGGTTAAAAAGCTAACTTTTGGTAAGGAATACATTATTCCAAAACCAATGGATCCACGTTTGTTAACACGGGTATCTAGAGCAGTAGCACAAGCGGCAATCGACTCGGGTGTGTCTCGTATTGAAATGCCTGAAGGTTATATGGAAGACTAAGTTAGCTTGTGCTACTTAGTTTGCCGAGAAGGTGTATCAGTTTACTGATGCGCCTTTTTTATTGGCCATCAGTCTTGAGCTATCGCGCATAATAAAAAGCCACCGGTTAGGGTGGCTTTTTATCAGATACAATTTAGATTAAGTTTCATCGTCTGTTGCATCTAGGTTTAACTCGGTACCAAGTTCTGCCATTAACTCAAGCGCTCTGGCAGGAATGCGATCCGGCTGGCTTTTTGTTAAGTCCTCATCTTCAGGCAGAGGTTGTCCGGTGTAGGCATGTAAAAATGCTTCACATAGCAACTCGCTGTTGGTGGCATGGCGTAAGTTATTAACCTGGCGGCGCGTGCGCTCATCCGTTAATATTTTTAATAACTTAAGCGGAACGGATACGGTCACTTTTTTGACCTGTTCATTCTTTTTGCCATGTTCGGCATAGGGACTGATATACTCACCATTCCAGATTGTCATGAATTTACCTTAAATTTTGAAGGGCTATTTTGAAAAACACTGCAGATTTTAAAGGCTATGCAGCAACAGTCAAATAACTTATGAAAATATTATCTATATAGACGTCTAAACATCTTGACGTCTCTATGTTGATCATCTAAATTGGCCATCTAGACATCTTTATAGCTTAGCTGATCACACAGTACAAGGGTTGTTGGAATTATTATGAAAAAATTTAACGCAGAAACGATTGCCGTCCGAGGTGGGATCGACACCGATACTCAGCATGGTGCGGTCGTTCCGCCGATATATTTGTCGAGCAATTACACGTTTAAAGGTTTTAATCAGCCACGTGAATATGATTATGCGCGTCGCGGAAACCCAACCCGTAGCCAATTAGCGCAAACGTTAGCTGATTTGGAAGGCGGAGCATTCGGTGTCATGACCTGTACTGGCTTGGCGGCAATAACGACAGTTATTCAACTATTAACCCCAGACGACACCTTGGTTATTCCACATGACTGTTATGGCGGCAGTTATCGCATGTTCGATCATTTAGCACGCCGTGGTTTGTTTAAGTTGATAGTGGTTGATCAAAATGATCAGAGCGCTCTGGCGACAGCTATTGCAGCTCAACCAAAAATGTTATGGATTGAAACGCCGAGCAACCCTCTACTGCGTTTAGTTGATATTAAACAGCTAGCAGACCAAGCCAAGGCTGTTGGTGCATTAGTCGTGGTTGATAACACCTTTCTTTCGCCAATTTTACAGCAGCCATTAGCCTTAGGCGCTGACATTGTTATTCATTCGTGCACCAAATACATTAATGGTCATAGTGATGTTGTCGCTGGCGCTATTATCACTAAAGACCATCAGCTGGGGGTCGACCTTGATTGGTGGGCAAACTGTATCGGGGTTACCGGGGGTGCGTTCGACAGCTATTTGGCCATGCGTGGTTTACGGACCTTAGCGGTTAGAATGCGTCAGCATCAGGAAAGTGCAGCGACGATTGTTGAGTTCTTAAATAACCACCCAGCAGTGAGCCATGTTTATTATCCTGGCTTGGTCGATCACCCGCATCATGAACTGGCTAAGAAGCAACAATCTGGTTTTGGCGCAATGCTTAGCTTTGAATTGGTTGGCGGTATCGAACAAGTTGAGATCCTTATTAATGAAGTGTCTTTGTTCTGTTTGGCCGAGAGCTTGGGTGGGGTTGAGAGCTTAATCGCTCATCCGGCGACAATGACTCATGCCGGTATGGAACCTGCGGCGCAACTTGAGGCGGGCATTGGCCAAAGCTTATTCCGCTTGTCGGTTGGACTAGAGTCGGTTGAAGATTTACTCGCAGACTTGTCAAGCAGCTTAGATAGCGTATTGGCTAGCATATAAATTAGTTGGGTCACCGACCAAATGGATAGGATATTTTGATGACAGCAGCACCACAACAATCATTGGCGTTACATAAATTTGGCGGCAGCAGTTTAGCCGATCCGCAATGTTATTTACGGGTTGCAAATTTATTGCTGACCCACAGTAATCCTGCCGATTTAGTCGTGGTGTCTGCGGCCGGAAAAACCACCAACAAACTGATTAAATTACATGAGTTTGCTCGTTCTGGTAAAGACTATCAGGTGCTGCTGCTGCAGTTAGCTCAATATCAACGCCGTTTGATCGAACAGTTGCTGCAACAGCCAGCCGCAGTGCTTGAGCTGTTTAACTTAGAATTTTCTCACTTGGAGCGTCAGCTCTTAGAGGCGGGTGATAATGCCTGTGCTACTGTCGCTTGCGGCGAGGTTTGGTCATCTCGGTTGCTAGCTGCGTTACTAAATCAATTGGGGCGAGCGAGCATCGCAATAGATGCACGTGACTTCTTAGTTGGTCAGGGACACGTTACACCTATTATCGACGAAGCACTGTCGAGTGCAAACTTATTAGCGTTGAGCCAGCCAACACTGGGACAGCAACGAGTTATCACCGGTTTTATTTGCAGCGATGGCAAGGGTGAAACATTATTGCTTGGCCGTAACGGCAGCGATTATAGCGCCACCTTAATTGCTAAGTTAGCTGGTGCTAATGAAGTTAATATTTGGACCGATGTTGCTGGGGTTTTTAGTGCCGATCCTAATTTAATTCATGAAGCACGCTTGATTGAGCAATTAAGTCTTGCTGAGGCAGAAGAGTTAGCCCGCATTGGCAACCCTGTGCTGCATCACCGAACCTTGCAACCGCTGGCCAAAGATAAAATTGCGCTACGGGTTCGCAGTAGCTTTGAGCCTGATTCAGCATTTACTGAAATTGGTAAGCGACTGGGACACGTCGGTGATTGCATTATCAATGGCATGACCGAGGTTGAGCTATACCTCTTGCCTGATAATGCATTATCACAACAATTGGTTGCTGCGCTGCCCGAGCAAGGCTTTTTCCCCTTGGTGACGACCCGCCATGGTAAAGATATTTTGCTGGGCCTGAGTTTAGAGGCTGCACCTGCGTTTGAAGCGCTGCTTACTCAAAATCAAAACCTGGGTTGGACTAAAAACAGCGACTGCGGTTTAATTTCGTTGCTTGATGCAGGGGTTTCTTGGTACCGAAAATTATTTAACAAACTCTTTAGTAAAGAGTCAGCATGGCCGATTATTTTGTCGGATAACGGCTTAAGCCTTAGTGCGATTGTGCCGTCAAAGCGGGTTAGTTTATTGACTTACATGTTACATCATCGCATTTATAGCCCTAGCAAACGCATTGGGGTGGTCTTGTTGGGCGCTGGTAACATTGGTCGTTGTTGGCTGGAGTTATTTGAGCAGCAACAATTGGTCTTGGAGCAGCGTTTTAATGTTAACTTACCATTGGTGGCGGTGGTTGGTTCGAGCCGAGCGTTAATTGATTTTTCTGGCATAAACCCGGCGAGTTGGGCAGAGCAATATCAACAGCGCAGTCAGGCGTTGGGTAAAGATGGTTTGCTGAGCGCGCTAGCCGATCATGGCTTAGATGAATTGATTCTGCTTGATATTACCGCTGATCAAACGTTGTCTGACAGTTACAGCGATATTCTCGCTAATAGCTATCACCTAATCAGCGCTAATAAGTTGGCCGGTTCGAGTGAAAGTCGCTATTACAACCAGATCAAAGCAAACGCACTGAGCAATAACAGTAAATGGCTATACAACGCGAGCGTTGGTGCTGGCTTGCCAGTACTGCATGCGATTAACGATTTACGTCAAAGTGGCGATCAAATTCAGTCGATTAGTGGGGTGTTCTCTGGCACGCTAAGTTGGTTGTTTGAGCATTATGACGACAGTGAAGCTTTTTCTAGCTTGTTATTGCGGGCACGCGACCTTGGCATTACTGAGCCTGACCCACGCGATGATTTGTCGGGTAAAGATAAGCAACGCAAACTGTTAATTTTGGCCCGAGAAGCCGGCTGTGAACTTGAATTGGCAGATATCGAATTGCGCTCAATGGTGCCTGAAGCGTTAGCGACGGTCAGTTTAAATGAGTTTATTGACCGCGCGTCAGAGCTCGATCCTATTTTGTCGTCTTTATATCAAACGGCCATAGCGAATAACTGCGTGATCCGCTATGTCGCTAAACTTGAACTAGTGCAAGGTAAAGTGCAGGCGAGCGTTGGCTTAGAGCAGTTAAGTAACGAGCATCCTTGTGCAACCTTAACGCCATCGGATAATATCTTTGTGATGAGTAGTCAATGGTACCAAGCTAACCCGTTGATTATTCGTGGCCCCGGTGCGGGGCGTGAAGTGACCGCAGCAGCGGTTCAGTCAGACTTATTTAATTTGGTTAAAGCAATCGCCTAACGGCTTGGCCAATTAAAATTAATAAGAGAAGCCACCTGATACGTTAAGTGGCTTCTTGAACAAATCTGCACTAGCAAGTGGTTTTGGTATGTATGGTTATACTGACCAAATTGCTTTAAACTTCTGGTTCATTTTAAGCCAGTTGATCTACCCGATGTCTCAATCTCTCACTCATTTAAATTCATTGCAGCTTGTTGCCAGCTGCGAGCAGCTGGTTGGCATTAGCAGGGCCGAACAGTTAACACAATTGTTGCCGCTATCTAAGGTCTTGGTGTTGGGCGGTGGTTCAAACATGTTATTTAGCCGGCACTATAACGGCACGGTATTGCACAACAAAATCATGGGCTGTCAATTTTCGCAAGATGCCGATTATCATTACATCAGTGTTGGCGGAGGTGAAAATTGGCATCAATTGGTGATCAATTGTTGTGAGCAAGGCATTGGTGGTTTTGAAAACCTTGCGCTTATTCCCGGCACCGTTGGAGCCGCGCCAATTCAAAATATCGGCGCTTACGGAGTTGAGTTAGCTAATCTTTGTGTTGGGTTAGATGCCTATTCATTGTCTAGTGGGGCTAAATCATATTTTAGCAATGAACAATGCCAGTTTGCTTACCGCGATAGCATGCTAAAGCGCAGTCGGGATTACTTTATTAGCCGGGTGTATTTTAAAGTGGCTAAGCAATGGCAACCACAACTTAACTACGGTGAACTTAAAGCGTGGGCAGCAAGCCAGACTGCTGTTATCAGTCCGCTTGATGTGGCAAATCAGGTGATTGCGGTACGTCAGGCAAAACTACCTGATCCGACAGTATTACCTAACGCCGGCAGTTTCTTTAAAAATCCGGTGGTGACTAAGTCGAACGCGGCGAAAATTCTGACTAAATTCCCTAATTGCCCGACTTATCCGGCAGGGGAGCAAGTTAAGCTGGCGGCAGGTTGGCTGATTGATCAGCTCGGGCTTAAGGGGTTTGCGATTGGCGGCGCCGCAGTGCATCAACATCAAGCTTTAGTCTTGATTAATCAAGATCAGGCGAGTGCGGCAGAGTTAGTTAAACTCGCCGCTTATGTGCGCCAGCAAGTCGACACAGAATTTGGGGTAACGCTTGAGCCGGAAGTTAACTTTATTGCGGCAACAGGTTATAGCAGCTTGGACCATGAATTTAGTAATCTAGCATCTCAATCTTAGCAGGCACTCAATGTTTAACTCTTCTACCTTACAAATTTTAAAAACCTTGGCCAGCGGTGACTTTTGTTCTGGCGAGTCATTGGGCCAGCAACTGGGCATTAGCCGTTCAGCGATAGCTAAGCATATTAGCGCGCTGCAACAGCTCGATCTTGATATCTATAGTGTGACAGGTAAAGGCTACCGTTTAGCCAAACCAATTGTTTTACTTGAGCAAGCACAGATTGAGCGCCACCTTAGCCGTGCAAATCAGCCGCAGGTCAGCGTGGAGACTGTTGTCACCTCAACTAATGAGCTGATCAAGCGTCAAATACATAGCGGTGCGCTCGAAGATAAAGTCTCTGGCAGTGTTATTTTCGCCGAAGCACAAACGGCAGGTCGTGGTCGCCGTGGTCGTAATTGGGCTTCACCCTTGGGGGCGAGCCTGTATCTGTCGATGCATTGGCGATTTGAGCAAGGCATTAATGCCACAATGGGACTGAGTTTGGCGGTTGGCATTGCGATTTCGGAAGCATTAACAGAGCTGGGCGTTGGCGAGCTTGGGCTTAAATGGCCTAACGATATCTATTATCAGGACCGTAAACTGGCGGGAATATTAATTGAACTTGAAGGCCAGGGTACTGAAAGCTGTGACATTGTGATTGGGATAGGCATTAATGTGTCTTTGCCGGCACAAGTAAGCAGTCAAATAGACCAACCCTATAGTGATTTGACCCAGACCGGTATTGCGCTTGATCGTAACAAAATTGCAGCCACTATCTTGACCCATTTATGGCAGGTACTAGCGCAGTTTGAATTGACTGGTTTTGCTGGCCTAGTGGAGCGGTGGGCGGTCTATGACTGTTTTGCTGGTGATGCGGTCGAACTTATCATTGGCCAGCGTCGCATTGCAGGCATTGCAACTGGGGTTGATGCGCAAGGCGGCCTTGTGTTGAATATAGAGGGTGAATCACAAACCTTCTTCGGTGGCGAAATCTCGTTGAGAAAACAAACTAAATGAAATTACTTATAGAAATTGGTAACAGCAAGTTAAAAGCAGCGCAGTTAATCGATGAAAACCAAGGTCAGCGACTTAACTACCTTGGCAGCTTTATCGTTAAAGATTTTTGTCATCGTCCGCACCTTAATAAGGTCGGCACGGTGGATGAAGTACTTTATGCCAATGTTGGCGGCCAGCAAAACTATCACCACGTCAAAGCGCTGGCCCAAAAACTAGGGGTTCGCTACCGTCAAGTATCAAGTCCTGCGGCGGCCTTTGGTGTCACTAATAGTTATGAAAACCCAACTAAGCTCGGTATTGATCGCTGGTTGGCGATGTTGGCCGCTTTTAAAGACGCTAATGCCCCGGTGGTAGTGATTGATATCGGTACCGCGATGACCGTTGATTTAATCGATGGTACAGGTTTGCATCTCGGTGGTTGGATTAGCCCGGGCTTTCGCTTAATGAACTTGGCGCTAACTGAGCACACAGCGTTAGTGCGCAGTGGTGGTCATCACGGTGACGAGCTACAGTTTGGTCAGCACACTAAAGCCTGTGTTCAAAACGGATGTCGTGCCGCGCTCGCTGGCACTGTGCTTTATGCCATCCATAAAGCCAAAGCACAATTTGAACTGGAACAGCCCGTGGTTTATTTAACGGGAGGTGGAATTAATCATTTGCCGCCAGAGATACGGAAAATGGGAATTAATCGTCCCCATTTGGTGTTGGAAGGCTTGATTTTGTACGTAAAATAGTCGTACTGCTGGTAATTTATTCACTTGAATGCTTTTTATTAAAAAAAAGCACATTTTATGAAAAAAAGGATTGCATAACGCCGAGTGAATCTCTAGTATACGCACCACTGAAACGGAACGCCGACATAGCTCAGTTGGTAGAGCAACTGACTTGTAATCAGTAGGTCCCGAGTTCGACTCTTGGTGTCGGCACCATCGGTTTCAGAAGTAGTATTAAAATGTGGAGGGGTTCCCGAGTGGCCAAAGGGATCAGACTGTAAATCTGACGGCTCAGCCTTCGGTGGTTCGAATCCACCTCCCTCCACCATTTTAACTACTAACAGCAATAGATTGAAGCTTTATAAGTGCAAACACTTTTAAACGTTCTAGCTGGTAACTTTTAGGCCAGAATAGCTCAAATAAAAGTTCCAAAAAAGCAGGCGTCGTATAGTGGTAATACCTTAGCCTTCCAAGCTAATGCTGCGAGTTCGATTCTCGCCGCCTGCTCCAACTTTTAAAGTCCCCATAAAAACTGTTCCTTACAGAAAATTCTAGTTAAAAACTTCTCTTATAAATATCTCGTTAAAACATCTTAGCCATATATATTAACTTTCTTGATTGCTACAAATCCCTAAATTTATTTGATGATTAATTATCGATCTCAGGGCAACCAATTTCAGACACAAGCATTTACATCGCTAGCTTGGCGCTCGCAGTCTAATCCCAATCCCATTAATGAAATAACCACCGCATCATTTTATTTTTATCTAACTATGTTACTTTCGATATAAAACCAAATGCCTCAACTTACTTTTAAAACGCTGATCATTGATGTACAGAACTTTATGATTCGATGACGTAGTACTTATTAAGTATGAAAATTCACATGTACCATTCGTTTGTTAGCATTGCAGGATAACCATTGGTCCACTGTGTAGACCATAACTCCCTTTAAAGACATAACAGAAACTATTGCTGTGCCAAACTCTTGTGTTTTAACCCACTAGATCAAATACAAGCAGGCCTAATTGATAGGAATTCATTGCTCTAAAAAAGTATCGAGCAGGGCGCTTTTCCACCAATAACGGTACCTGATATTAGATTTATGTTTTTTGACAAAAAAAAGCTTGCGGCCCTAAAAAAACTTCGGTATTATGCGCCTCGTTCGACAGTGACGTCGTGGGTGTTCACCTAATTTAGAAGGACTTAGTGTTATTAGAACATCGGATTAGAGATAATTTAAGATGTATATAAGATTAGGGTGAATATAGAGCAGGGTGCTAAAATTATATCAAACTTGATATCAATTTTTAGATTCCCACCATCGCTCCAAAAAATAGTGTTGCTGATATGGCTCAGTTGGTAGAGCGCATCCTTGGTAAGGATGAGGTCCGCAGTTCGAATCTGCGTATCAGCACCATCACTTTTTTATCTTTTTCTTTGTTTACTCCTCTTAAATATCTTATTCCAAATAAATTTTCCTAATATGACAAGTGATAACACTTAAAAAAATACGCTGTAATTAGTTATTTTTTCATATTGGTATTATAATTCGAAAACCTAAAGCGCAAGTGGTTCGATTACCACCTGTATTAACATCTGGAATGAGGCTATATCATGTCTAAAGAAAAATTTGACCGCTCCAAGCCGCACGTTAACGTTGGTACTATCGGCCACGTTGACCACGGTAAGACAACTCTTACTGCTGCAATCACTAAAGTATTAGCTGAAACTCACGGCGGTGACGTTAAAGCATTCGATCAAATCGATAATGCTCCTGAAG
>Ga0209396_1004110_pt1 | contig 14308 bp, 7 predicted proteins | sample GOMGulsemesocosm_6_FD_184638 | JGI IMG/M metagenome (GOLD analysis project Ga0209396, IMG submission 184638) | Methane-oxidizing microbial communities from mesocosms in the Gulf of Mexico - GOM8C Gulf of Mexico (SPAdes) (version 2) | ecosystem: Environmental > Aquatic > Marine > Cold seeps...
GACCGTGGTGCAATTTCTTTCCACGACAAAGTACAAAACTGTCAAAACTCTGGTGGCGTTGGTGCAGTTATCATCAATAATGAAGCAGGTATGTTATACGCGACATTAGGTGATACTAACGCAACATCAATTCCAGCTGTAGGCGCATCATTTGAAGACCGTGCTGCTTTGTTAGCTGCTTCTACAGCTGATATCAATATCGGTACTAGTGATTACGGTTTCATGAGTGGTACGTCAATGGCAACACCGGCGGTATCTGGAATTGCAGCACTTGTTTGGTCAAACCATAATAACTGTTCAGGAACAGAAATTCGTGATGCACTTAAAGCTACAGCCATGGATAGCGGTGCAGCCGGCCATGATGTTCATTTTGGTCACGGTATCGTTAAAGCAAAAGCGGCAAGCGATTACTTAACGGCTAACGGCTGTGGTGGTGGTGTTACTCCTCCTCCAACAGGTGGCGATATTACTGCTGACGCATCAGGTTACCGCTCTAAAGGTAAAAACAAAGTTGACGTAACTTGGTCAGGTGCTTCTACGTCAAGTGTTGACATCTACCGTAACGATTCTTTAATAACTACTACGTCAAACGATGGTTCATACACAGACAGCTTCAGAACGTATGGTTCATACACTTATAAAGTATGTGACCAAGGTACAAGCAACTGTTCTGCAGAAGTTACAGTAAATTTCTAAGCAACAACGCTTTAAGTACTTGATGTTGTTCCCTTCAAGTACTTGATATCCAGCTTACTTAGTGGGCTGGATATTTTCATTTTTAGAAAAGCGTATTTACAAATTTATAACCATTTAGTAAAAGTTATTGTGGTTAGGGCAGCTTTAGTTTATGTTCTTATTCAATGTGTTTTTTGTAAGATATTGTTAAAAACTGTACGTTAGTACTATTTTCAATAGGCAATACAAACAACAAAAAGCTGAATTACCCTGACGTTTTAAAAAGATGTAACGGGAAAAGGGGATCTAAATTAATGTTGAACACTTCAATAAAACAAATTATAAAACCGCTATTAATCGTTGGTACTGTAGGTTTAATCGCATGGTTCACCAATCAAACGATTTCTAATGACTCAAATCAAAAGCAACAATCTTATATCATCAGTTCTAACGATTTTCAGTTATTGCAAAGCAAATTAGATGAAATAGCAGTCCAGCCTACGCATGAATTGGCAATTATTAATGCAGTAGCAGTAACGCTTAATGAAGCGCAGTTATCTCAGCTACAAGCAAAAATAGATATTCAGGTTAGCCAAAATTATCAAGTAGAAATGTCTGGCGGTAAAAGCTGGGGTAAACGCAAATGGCAACCTAAATCAGTTGTTAATGACTTGATTGATGCTAATGCAGCACATTATGCGCGTAATTTTGGCGATGGCGTAACTATCGGATTTTTAGATACCGGTCTTGATCAATTGCAAGGAACCTCTTCAGGTTTATCTACAGATTTATATGGCCGTGACAAGTTCTGGGGAACTTATGATGCAATAAATAACAGCATCAGTAATTATAGTAATGAAGAAAGTGGCCATGGTACGCATGTTGCCAGTATTGCAGGTAATGCTGACTATGATGTTTACGGAAAGGTTTACGGTGTTGCGCCAAATGCTTCGTTAGTAGGCATAAAGGCGTTTGATGCTGAAGGTAAGGCTACCTATGCCGACGTTATTCGCGGCATTGATTGGGCATTACAAGTTAAAGATCAAATCAATTTAAAAGTCTTGAATATGTCGTTCAGTGGACCTGCTCGTTCATATTACTGGGAAGACCCGTTAAACCAAGCCGTAATGAAAGCATGGCAAGCTGGTATTGTTGTTGTTGCTTCTGCGGGTAACAGTGGCCCTGATCCTATGACAATTGGAGTTCCAGGTAATGTTCCATACATTATCACTGTTGGTGCGATGACGGATAATTACACTGCCTCTTATGAAAATGATGACAAATTAGCTACCTTTAGTGCGGCTGGCCCAACAGTTGAAGGTTTTGTAAAGCCTGAGATTGTTGCACCGGGTGGACATTTATCAGGTTTAATGGCGTTTGATACTCAAATTGTTCAAGAGCACCCAGAGTTTCATGATGGTGGACGTTATTTTGAAATGTCAGGTACATCGCAAGCGGCAGGCGTAGTTTCTGGTGTCGTTGCTTTGATGTTAACGCAAGATCCAACCTTAACACCTGATGAAGTTAAGTGTCGTTTAATGGATAGTGCTCATGCTGCGCTAAACAGTAATGGTGAGCTTGCATATAGTGTTTTTCAGCAAGGTTCAGGAATGGTTAATGCTGCTGATGCTTTAGCGAGCAATGCTTCTGCATGTGCGAACCAATCTTTAGATATCACGCAAGACTTAGCGGGCAACCAACATTTCTTTGGGCCAACGAATATCAACGAAGATGGTAATTTTTATGTTGAAGGTTTAGGTGATGAATATGTTTGGCAATTAAATGAAAATCATCTTGATGGTGATGCTGTTATTTGGCGAATGAACTTTTTTGAAGATGCACAAGACTGGAGAGATACAGCTTCAACTGATGCAGTAATTTGGCGTATGAATCTAGAGACTGATGCCGTTATATGGCGGATGAATTTTGAAACCGATGCAGTAATTTGGCGCATGAGTGTAGCGAATAATGCTACGGGTATAAATGTGAATAATTGGGTTGAGCAACAATAACCGAATCAAATTAAAGCCACTGAACGTCAGTGGCTTTTTTATTATCACTTCATCATATGAATTTCTTTATATGATCATATTGTAAGAGCGGCTTCGTGAAAAAACTAATTCTTTTTATATTGTCAATTGCCATTAATTTCTCCTTACTTGCGCAAGAAGTTAAACTTTTTAAAAACTTCGGCATTGATAACTCAATGTCGTATAACTTTGTTAGGACTATTGCCCAAGATGAAGAAGGGTTTATGTGGTTTGGTTCGTCAGAAGGTTTAGATCGATTTGATGGGCACCAATCGCTAAGTTTTCATCATGACAATACAAAGCCAAATTCGCTTAGTTCAAATATAATTAGTCGTATTCTCATTGATAAACAGCAAAGGCTTTGGGTTGGAACTTTTGGGGGCGGATTGAATTTATATCGTCCAATGAGCCAAGATTTTAGTCATTTTACCACTAAAACCAAAAACGCAGCGCTGACCAATGACATTGTCAATGCACTGTTTGAAGATAGCGAAGGTAAAATATGGATAGCTACTGAAAATGGTTTAAATATTCTCAGTTCAGTAAATAATGAATGGTCAACAAAGCATCTTGTTCAAGAACTGGGCAATCCGAATAGCCTTACTCACAATGTTGTTCTGTCAATTATTGAAACGGGTAATAACGAGATATGGATTGGTACTAATGGTGGTGGGATCTCGGTATTTGATCTACAAGGAAATTTCATTAAAGCCATTAAATATGGCGATCAAAATAGTGCAACTTATGTTAATAAATTTGTTAGTAGCTTATTTTTAGACGTAAATGGCGACATTTGGATCGGAACAGTTGATAGTGGTTTGCTTAAATATAACCATAAGACAGAGCAGTATACCCATTATAAAGTCAATATTGATGATATTTCTTCACTCAGTGGCAACGCAATAAGTAGTATTTATCAAGATTCAGAGCAAAATATCTGGATAGCCACAGATAATGGTTTATCGATATATAGTCATAAATCCCAAAGTTTCAGTCAGTATAAATATTCGGCTAATAATCCTTACAGTATTAGTAATAATTTTGTATTTACGTTTTTTGAAGATAATCATAAGATGATGTGGATAGGGACTTTTTCAGGCGTAAATCGCTGGGATCCCAATACCGCGACATTTAAACAATTTAGTACTCAAACCAACCCAGTTTTAACAAATAATAATATAACGAGCTTTACTCAATTTGATAAAAATGAGTTGTTCTTTAGCACTTATAGTGGTGGCATATATAAACTGTCATTTAATGACAATTCTATTTCTCCAGCCACGTTTAACGCCTCATTTTCAGAATATGGAATTATGACACTCTTTGCTGACGGAAAAACCTTATGGGTAGGTACTCGAGGTTCGGGTTTGTATTCAGTAAATATGGATACTTTTGACGTTACTGGATATAAGCATGATGCAGCTGATAGCGACTCTATTTCAGCAAACAGTATTACTGATATTATAAAAGATAAAAATGGCAACCTTTGGGTGTCGACTTTCCATCAAGGCTTAAATTTATTTAATGAAAATGGCACTTTTAAACGATTCACAAAAAATGAATCGAATTTAGAAAAAGGTCCTAGCAGTAATAATATTTTGCAGTTATTAGAAGATGAGCAGGGGATTATTTGGTTAGGTACTTTTGGTGGCGGACTTAGCCGTTTTGATCCCGAACTCGAATTGTTTACGCACTTTCAACACGATGAAACTAACCCAAAGACTATTTCTGACGACTTTACCTGGATTATGTTACTCGATAAAAATAAAAATATTTGGTTTGGAACTCAATCGTCAGGATTAAGTGTTTTAAGCAAAGAAGATCGCCTTAGTGGTAACTATTCATTTAGCCATCTTGAAACCAAAGATGGCATGAAAAGTTTGACTGTCTATGGTATCACTCAAGATACTTATGGCGATATTTGGTTTAGCACCAATAAAGGTATTTCGAGGTACACAGTTAGTGAGAAAAGTTTCAAACACTTCAATTTGACTCATGGGCTAGTCGATTTGGAATATACACACTCAGCTGTATTTACAGCAATGGACAACTCAATGTTTTTTGGTGCAGGAAAAGGTATGAATAGCGTATCACCTGAACAAATACATGATAGCTTACTCGTGCCTGAAGTCCGTTTAACCAGTGTTTTAAAGCTAAATGAACCTATGCCTCTTGGAAGCTCGTTATCTAATTTAACAGAACTAGAGTTTGACTATAGTGAACAACTCATTTCATTTGAGTATGTCGCACTAAATTATGCAGCTCCTGAATCAACTCGTTATAAATATCGCCTAATAGGCTTCGATAAAGAATGGATCGACGCAGGAAAGTCACGACGTGCTACTTATACTAACTTGCCTGCGGGCAGTTATCAGTTACAGGTTATTGCGGGCAATGGTGATAATGTTTGGAGTGAGCCTAGTATATCATTGAATATTACCGTTCAACCTGCGCCTTGGAGAACTTGGTGGGCTTATTTATTATACACGTTGGCAGTCGCTGCAATTTTATTAGTGTATTCGCGCTTTTTGAACCGAAAACTATTGGTTGAACAACAACAAAAATCTTACCTTAAAGAACAAGTAAAAGAAAAAACACAAAAGTTACAATCGCAAAATACTGAACTTGAACACGCTAATAAATCTCTCGAAAAATCAGCAACCGTCGACAAAGTTACTGGGGTTAGAAGTCGTCGATATTTAGACATTTATATTGAGCAAACTAGCCAGCTTATGAATCAAATTCATCAGAATATACTTCCGGTACATCGTAGTACATTGCCTCGGCTTTATGTCTTAATGGTACAGGTAAATGATCTGACTAACGTTAGTAATAGCCAGCTCATTAATATTACAGACTTATTGCTTTTTAGCCGAAATACCGATGATTTAGTTGTACGTTGGTCTGATGACACCTTTGCTGTAATTGGCTATGAAAAAGACAACAATGCGGGTGAATTAGCTGCACGGTTAGCTAATAAATTTGAAAAACAATTCGACGAAAAAATCTCTATGAATGTTGCTTATTCTTTCTATCCTTTCAATAGAGAGCAACCTATGGATATTTCGTGGGATCAAGTCAGTGTAATGATTGAACTTGGTCTGAAGCTTACTAGCGAAGAGCAAACAATTTCTTGGCTTGGCTTATGTGAACCTAAGAAACAACCGTTTAGCTACTTAGAAGTGATTCAAGGGGCAAATATAGCTGCGATCAAGGATAACATTCAAGTTAAGCAAGGCTAGCCGTTTCAATATTAACGGTTAGCATTGAGTAAGCTGATGCCTCAAAAAACACCATTATTGGTTTGTTTTATGTGTGTCTAATAGAGGCCAGCAACTCGTTAATTTATATACCGCAATACACTATAGTACTTTTAGGCTTCACTTTTTTAAAGGTTCTACTCTTGTTGGGTGTATTACCCATGCCATAAAAATTTTCATAGGATATTTTTTAACGATAACGTTATTCTTAATTATCGGTATTATTTTGTACCGACAAATTGAACGTTTTTACATCACAGTGGTTAAGAGCATCACAACCTTTTATAATAAACTTTAGGCTTGATAGATCTTTGTCCTGAAAGTACTTACTACCTATTGAGCTACTTCCAACAGAGCAAGATAACTTGTTGTCATCAATTCCACATTGAACTTCGCCTGTTGCGTTAGGACAAAGTGAGAAAGAAGCGTTACCACATTTAAGGCCTACTATTATATTGGTGTCAGAAGCGACTGCACCGTTAGTCGATAAATGTAAATCTATCCTGTACGATGCTGAGGTGGGTGATACCCATTGAACCTCAAAGCTGGTGCCTTCTGTCACCGTAACCTGCTCTCCTTCATAATAATTTTGTGAATCAAACCTGATGTTTTGCAAGGTGAAGCTTGCAGTGTCGTCTGGTAACTCATCAATATCCACGTTTTTTTTGTTGGTGTCGCCTCCGCAAGCGCTTAGCACTAACAAACCAATGATGATTAAAATATGTTTCATAAATGTCCTTATTATTAAATTAAATGTATTCCCTAATTGGCTGTGCTGTTGGTTTGTAAAATATTAGGTTTTTCAGTTTGTTAAGTCAATAATGCGTGCTTTAGAGTTACCTAAAGAGTAACGGGCTGACAGATCTTTATTATAATACAATGCAATGTTCTGCATGTTAATGGTTTGTGGGCTTTAATTTGCTCATTTTGCTTGTGACTAACACACGGACAATGACGGTTTGCATTTATAGAATGCAGTTGCGGCTGTTTTTATACTGAATACTAAAAGCGTTTTTGAATAATTGTTTCTTGATGTTGGATACTGTAGTTCCTTTGTGGGAATAATTAGCGATAGGCACTGTATCAGGCTTTGCTAAATGAATAATGATGGCTTATAAGTCATCAGGACAAGATATGAACGATGAAATTTGCCGGTTTTGTGACATTCAAACGATCCACGTGCAGTTCATCCAATAACAATGTATATCACAAAAAAACGGCATTAAACTTATTTCAAATAAACCATTTGGAGTCATTTATGCACCGTTTCATTACTACTATAACCATACTGTTCATGACATTTACCACCTTTGCCAAAGACGATTCAGCTAATCAGTCTTTGGAACTACACACGACAATTCAATCCACTCACCTAAATGAAAATCGACAACTAAAGATCAAGCTGCCTGCCAGCTATCATGAGTCAGAAAAGAAAAACTATCCGGTTTTGTATGTGCTTGATGGCCAAAATATGCACAAAAATACCGCATTTATTTATGATTTTCTATCTAGCAAGCGTCACATTCCCGAGATGATCATTGTGTCTATCCCTCATACGGGCAGACGAACTCGCGATTACAATACGTATTTCAGGGGATCTGATAAGGTCAACGAAGGGGCCGACCACTTTATGTCATTTTTGCAATATGAGGTAATACCTTTTGTCGACGGTCATTACAAAACTACAGATTATCGGATGCTGTCGGGCCATTCTCAAAGTGGCTTGTTTGTCTTTCATTCGTTGATCAAACAACCCAAGTTGTTTAAGGCTCGTTTTGCTTTTAGCCCTTCACTGCATCATATTCCTGAGCAGCGAAAACTATTGGCAGAGGCGTTTGAGCGTAACAATACCATCGATGGATATTTCTATGTCAACGTCGGTGGCACCGAGTTTTTTAAAATAACAGAGGCTATTGCCGCCACTAAAAAGTTGTTTGAAGAGCATGCGCCTAAGGGTCTACGTTTTGATTTTGATTTTCACGAAGTTGATGGCCATCAAAGTTCGCCATTTATCGGTCAACATCTAGCGTTCAAACGTTTGTTTGCGCCGCTACGCTTAGGTAACGATTACGAAAAACTCACATACAACGCAGTGGTTGACCATTTTGATACCATCACCACAGAGTTTGGATATCCGGTAAAACCGACGCAAAGAGAATTGAACAGTATGGCGGGTTATTACCTTAACATTGTACCAAGCCTGCCGGTTTTGAAAAAAATAGGCAAATTGATGAACCATTACTTTCCCGAGGACGGACCTAATGGTAATTTGATTTTTTCAATCAACTGGTTACGTGTAGGCATTCATCCAGTTGATGACTATTTATCAGGCCCTAAGCCAAGCGCTGACATTTTAAACCGCATGGGTTACCGTTACTTACTCGACCATAAAACTTATCCGGAGGCTTTATTTTTGCTCGAACTGGCGACACAGTTATATCCCGAGTCGTCTAATCCGTTTGACAGTTATGGCGAAGCGCTCGAAACAACCGGCAACCTTAAAAATGCACTGAAAATGTATAAAAAGGCCTATGCCATAGAACAACAAAAGAGAGATAAGGCCAACAGCGATAACATCGATGTTTATCTTAAAAATATCAACCGACTCGAAAAAAATGGGGCATAATTGACAGACTACAAAAATGAGTCAAACACCATGTTGAGATTTATCTTTCTGTTACTGTGTATATTGGGCATGACTTATAGCCATGCCCAAAGCAAGCTACCAAAATACTTGGGCACAGAAATAGACTTGACCACCTTGCCAATCGCGGCCCTGTATAAAGGCGCCGACAAACAACTGGTCGATAATGACCTTGATGTCGGTAGAATTTACGACATTGTCAGCAATGAGTCCAACCAATGGATGATCACACTGGCCTTTATTACTACTCAAGCTGTTATCGATGACCAAGATATTTGGTTGCAACTGCGAACTAACATCGATGCCAGCCAAGTTAACTTGAATGGCCACACACTGCTGATTAATGGCACCGTTGGTAATTCAGTTTTAACCGAAAAATCAGGCAAAAGCCTTGTTAGAAAACGTATCCCTCGCAGCTATCTGGTTGTGGGAGAAAATACGCTTACCGTTCATTTTTCAAATTTTCATCATCAAGGTGGCGCGGTATTTAGAGACTTGGCTATTGGTCATCAGGCCGAGTTTGAGCGTTATTCGGCTGTAATGTCTACAGCCCCTTTACTCTTTTCCGGCATTTTTCTATTTTCGTTTTTTGTCAATATCGCTTTGTTTTTTTCACTAAATCGAAAACCATCTTTTGCCATGCTGGCGGTGTTATTTTTACTCAATTTTGTTTTGATGGCGCAGCAAACGCTTTATTGGAACGGTTTACTTAGCAGTAACAATTATGTCAGTAATTACATACTTGAAGCATTGGTTTACCTTACTTTGCTAATGGTATTGCACGTAGAACTCAATTTGGCCAAAAAACGGCTTGTTGTTGCTGTTTTGATATTCTGTAGCGTATTTGCAATTGCCAACTGGCTTGGCTTGCCAAGGTCAATGTTGCTGGCTTTTGTGCCTTTTTTATATGCTCTGCACAGCACAATTAAGGTCATTAAGAGTCATCGGTCTATACTCGGTGTTTTGCTGCTTATTGTCATTTTTGAGGTCGTTGACGAGTACAATCTGATTGAAGGGTTCGACTTTGTTTATACCCACACTTTTATTACCTCAATTGTTTTCAAACTCGATTATTTTGGCATGATAGTGTTCGCTGTGACCATGATTTTTGTCTCTGCAAGTAGCATTTTGGCAAGAACCCAAGCCCTTAATCAGGCTGAACTCAAGCTGGCACAGCTTGAGTTTCAGTTTGTGCAAAAACACATTCAACCCCACTTTTTGATGAACACCCTAATGTCGTTGCAACAATTGGTACGCAAAAAACCAGACGTAGCTTCTCAAATGATTGAAGCTTTGTCCGAAGAGTTTTATCTGCTGACCACCATGAGCAAGCAACAGTTAGTGCCGGTCAAGCAAGAAGTTGATATGTGTCAAACCCATTTAACCATAATGAGTATTCAACAAGGTGCCGATTACCAGTTGCAGACTGAAGGCATAACGGGTGACGAAATGATCCCGCCTGCAGTTTTTCATACTCTGGTTGAAAATGGAATTACCCACGGTTATTCGGGCAAGGAAGATGCTTTATTTAGCTTAACAAAAACTGTAACCGAGCATGATACTTGCTACAAAATGTTCAACAATGGTAAAGTGAAAACGGCTTCTGAGCACAAGTCTAGCGGTAGTGGTTTACATTACATTGAAGCAAGATTAGAAGCCTGGAAACCAGGTTTGTGGACCCTTAAAGGCGGGCCGGTAGGGAATGGCTGGGAAACAGTAATAACAGTAAAGGCAAGTGGATGAAAATACTCATTGTTGAAGATGTAACGTTAGTGGCTGAGCGGATTTTTGACCTGTCTAAACAGTATTTTGAACGAGCTGAACCTCAAATTTGTTATACGTTGTCTCAGGCGAAACAAAATATAATGGAGCAAACCTGGGATTTGTTATTTTTAGACTTGAACGTCAATGGTGAAAATGGCTTTGATCTACTGAAGCTGGCCGTTGCATCGTCATTTCAAACCATAGTGATCACCGCCAACCCCGACAAAGCCGCCCTAGCTTTTGATTATGGTGTGCTCGACTTTATCACCAAACCCATCATCGAAAAGCGTTTCAAACTGGCAGTAGACCGCTACCTCAACGACACTTATCGTCGGCGAGAACGGCTAAAATACTTGTCGATAAAGTCAAAAGGACAAGTGAGATTGTTGGCCATTGATGAGATTAATTACATCAAAGCGGCCGGTAACTATGCCGAGGTCTTCTTGGCAGACAACCAAAATTTTTTACACGATAAAAGTGCCGACAAATTGCTTAAAATTTTACCTGATAACTTTATTAGAATTCACCGGTCTTATATTGTGCCAGAGAACAATATCAGTAAGGTGATTAAACATGGCGGTGGCAAATACGGTATTGAGTTAATTGATGGGCTTGAGGTGCCTATGAGCCGGGAAGTTTACAAGCAGCGGTTTAATCCGTAAATACATAAGGTCTTGTTGTTTGTACTTCGCCACTGTAGCCACATTATCAGCCTTTACGCATTTACATGTTTATTGGAAAAACTGTTGGTTTTAAATCGTTTTTTGATACTCAAATTTCAGTCTGTTTTTCGCTAAGTCACTTCATTTACAAAATGAACAACCCGCCCTGTTAGTCTACAGGTTAAGGTTAGTTTTTAGTAAACTGTTGTTGATATTGCTTAGGAGTACAATTAAAAGACTCTTTAAAGCAACGGCCAAAGTACGTTTGTGAAGAAAAGCCGACATCTAAAGCAATTCGGCCAATTTGACTACCATTTTTCAGAAGAATCTGTGCTTTTGCCAAGCGAAATTCTTTAATAAAATTATTAGGGGTGGTACCAAGAATAACTTTCATTTTTCTCTGTAACTGACGATCACTCATAGCCATGTTACTGGCTAACTCTTGAATACCTAAATCAGTTTCTAAATACATTTTCGCGACAATAGTTTCTAGTTTTTCTATGAACTTCTCATCGACTGACAAAATGTCGATTTCGCTAGTGGTTAATTGTGAGACTTTTTTCACGCTATTTTCTTTTCGTTCTTCCTTTTGATTGTTACGAAATTTATGTAAATAATTCTGCTGAAGCAATTTACGATTATCAATTAAATTTTCAATGCGTATTAATAACTCTTGCTGATTGAAAGGTTTACTCAAATATTCATCGGCTTGTAAATTGAGTCCGTGAAGACGACTATCTAAATCTGAACGGGCAGTAAGTAAAATCACAGGAATATGAGAGGTGAGTTCATTTTCTTTTAATTGTTTAAGCACTTCGAAGCCGTCAATGCCCGTTAACATAATATCGCACACGATAAGGTCTGGAATATACTCTTCAGCAACTAATAACCCTTGTTCGCCGCTGGTGGCTAATAAACAATGATGCTGCTGTTCAACCACACGTTTGATATGATTTTGCATGTCGAGATTGTCTTCAATAACCAATACGACATTCTGTAAATGACTCTTTGCTTTAGTTTTATTATTGTTTTGCTCTAATAACAATGAAGATACTTCGCTTTCTGAGACACTCATAGGCACTTGGCTTTCTATTTCAACAGCGTTAGCTAAAGGAATTGATAAAGAAAACTTACTGCCTTTATTATATTCACTGACCAAATTGATACGCCAGTTATGTGCTTTCACCAACTCATTAACTAGCGATAAGCCAATACCAACACCAAAAACAGCATGATTTTTTTCGTCGTCAGCGCGTTGAAAACGTTCAAAAATTTTACTTTGCGATTCTTGATTAATGCCAATGCCAGTATCAGTAATATCTAAAATAACATTGTCTTTCTCAGCATAAGCACTAACTTTGATACTGCCACCTGCAGGGGTATATTTAATCGCATTAGCAAGTAAGTTAAAGATGATTTTTTCAAACCCTTGAGCGTCACATTCTAGCCAAAGGTCATCAGAAATATCGGCATCAAAGCATAAATTATTTTGCTTAGCTAAGCGTGAAAATGAATCAATTGGCATAGCCATTAACTGGTTTAATCGATAAGTAGACAATGACAGTTTTGGATTATCAGTAAGGCGTGAAAGCTCTAAGAGTTGCTCAACCATACGAACTAAACGTAAACCATTACGCTTAGCGGTAGTAAGCTCAAGTCCTTCTTCTTTACTTTGAGCTTTGAGTAAATATTGATCCAAAATGCCATTAATAATGGTTAATGGCGTTCTAAACTCATGAGATATATTCGCGATAAATTTATCTTTTAAATCTAACATTTGCTTTTCAGCGAGCTTTCGCGAAGTTAAATTAATAAAAGTAATTACAATAAGAGGTTGTTCCTCGCGATCTGCCCATTGCAATTCAACCTGAACAGGGAATTGGGTACCATCTGCGCGTCGGGCAGTACATTCTACTGAAATACCAATATCTTTACGTTGCAAAGCATAAACATTACTTTTGAAGCCAAAAAAGTAATGCATAGTATCTTCCGCTGAAAACAACGCACTGACATTCGTGCCTTTCAATTCATGCTCTAAACTTTGGAACAATTGAACAGCTGCAGGGTTTGACGATAATATTTTGCCGTCAGTTGATGTGGTCAAAATAGCATTGTTCGATGCACGGACAATGGCTTTATCTTCACTATTAAGGATTGAGTTGAGTAGTTTATGGTTTGTCTGTATTAACTCTTTTTGTTCTTGTTGTTGAGCGAAAGCTTTCTCTTTGAATTCCAGGGTGTTCTTTCTTTTATTGTAGGCAATAAGAATGACTAAAATAAAAGCAATAACGCTCCAAATACCAATGACAAAAGACTGCCAGAAAGAATTGGTTATGTAGGGCGAAGCTATTTCTAAACCAACAAAATGAATACCAAAAATAATACTCACCAGGAATAAAATATAAAATTCAGGATAAGTATCTTTTGAAATGGGTTTAGTCGGTGTTTGTTTATTTAATGACGCACTTGCGGCAAAAATAAGGCCACAATAAGGGATTAACTCCATTAAGTTTTTAACATAGTTATTTGTATAAATAGCATGCCCTTGAAGAAGAAAATAATCATTTGTGTTAGTTATTAATAAAGCTAATGAGGCAATGGTGAGTGGCCAATAAATAGCGTGCCAAAATTTTTCACGACAAAAAAGAGCAGATATTATTAGTCTCATGAAAATAAGACCTGTAATTGTGATATGAAATAATGCTGACGGCAAAATGCTATGTTCTACAGTATTTGAAAAAGCTTCTGGAAGTAACACGAAATAACAAAAACAGGTCACAGTAAAAAATATTGCAGGTACTCTACCGGCAATATATTTATTGAGGGGAGTTTCGCTAAGATGTGGGTTGGTTTCTATGGCGAGTAAGATGAAAAAGTAACTAAATAATGCGAAGAAATCTTGCAGAATTGATGAGCTATTTATGTAGCCACCAGCAAAGATAATACCTGAGATAAGATCAACGATAATGGCGAGTGAGAAAAACTGCCAAAACAACTTTAATGATCGGGACTTGGTCTCTAGATAGCTATAAACAACAAAAAATACGCTTATTGCCTGCAATGCAATAGAAGAAAACGGTATCAAAAAGGAAGTGGGTACTTTAAGAGAAGCGATAAAATACGAATAAGGAAAAAAGGTTAAAACTAGGGTGAAGAATAAAAATATTTTTTTATTAAAATGTCGCAATGCAGTATTCCAATAGTAAATTGATGTTTATTATGTTGCCTAATCATGAGGCCTATTTTTATCCTTTAATATCTTTAGTATACATC
>Ga0209396_1004118_pt1 | contig 14293 bp, 7 predicted proteins | sample GOMGulsemesocosm_6_FD_184638 | JGI IMG/M metagenome (GOLD analysis project Ga0209396, IMG submission 184638) | Methane-oxidizing microbial communities from mesocosms in the Gulf of Mexico - GOM8C Gulf of Mexico (SPAdes) (version 2) | ecosystem: Environmental > Aquatic > Marine > Cold seeps...
TAGTAGATAAGAAAACCACGTATGAAAGCCGCCAAATACGCTATGTAACATTTCTTTTTGCTGTGCTTCCAGTTCCATTATCCATGAAAACCTTGGCCACTCGAATAAGCCAAACCAATACATTTTTACTTCATTCGCGGCTTTCCACGCAGAATCATGCATCCAACCAGACAGCGGCAATAACAACATTAAACCGTATAATAAAATGTGGGTTGCCTTAGCCAGAAAACGCTCAATAACCGTTTGTTTAATGGGATAAGCTGGTGGCGGATGGCTGAGTCGCCATGTTAAACGCAACAAGGCTAAACCCAGTAACGTAATACCAATTGATTTATGGCTATCAATAGCGAAGCGAATATATTGGTCATCAAAAAAGGGATAAACCCAAATAACAGCTACGTTAATGAGTAAGCCCAGTGCCACTAACCAATGTAATATAATGGCGATACCGGTATAGCGGGCAGCGGTGTCTGTATTGTTCAAATTGCTCATCTTACGCTCCTAGAAAAACCAGCTCAGGCCAGCGCCAATCGAGTTATGGATATAAGTGTCTTTACGATCTTCACGGCTATAATCGACACGAATGCTGATGCGGTTATTGATTTTATAGACTAACCCTAAACCTGCGGTAGCAATGTCGACCACGGCTAGTGGCGGAATACCCTCTTCACCTTGGGTCATAAAGACATAGGGAGAAAACTGTTGGAAGGTGCCTTTTAATAGCAGGGTATTGGTTGAGGTGGTTTCTTGGTCTAAGTTGCGGGTGCGAGCGTGTTTAAACTCTAGCGAAATGTTCTCATAAATATAACGCAGGCCAGGGGTGATGGTGGTGACATTGCCATCATCATTATCGGTACCATTAGTACCTGCACCGCTAGTAGCAATAACATTGTAGTTGGCAATTTTATAACCTAGCAAGGGTACCCAGTTTTCGTGCAACAAGTAATCGAGGTTTACTAAAAACTGGTGATTTGGGCGAAAATCGACCTCGCCATTAGTGCGATAAACTTCGGTATTCACCAATATTGACGTAGTTGGCGAAAAATACCCGCCGAGAACAATACCGGTATCGGTGCTGTCAAAACTAAAATATTCTTCTGCACGCGCATAAACCGTGCTGTTATTTTCTAAACGATAACCAAGTTGTAAGTATGAACTATGTCCGTCTACTCGGTGGGCAGTGTATTGATCAGAAATATAGCCGGTGTCTAAGCGCCATCGTGGTGGTGCTACCGCAGCCTCGATTTTTTTGGTTAGTGATGCTCGCATAGTTGTGCCTAGTAATGATTTTGCCTGTAGGTAAGCAGTACGCGCGGCGCTAAATTGTTTATCAGCGAGTAAAATATCGCCTTTTAAGATCCAGTTGTCGACATCGTTTGGTCGATGGCTGAGCACGGTATTAATTTCAGTTAAAGCAATATCACGCTGTTGATGCCAATAAGAAACCCGTGCTAAACCAATACGAGCGGGATGATAATTGGCGTCTATTGCTAACGCTCGCTGAAAGCTCTTGATCGCCAATTCAAACTTATTCTGCCAACTTTGTACTATCGCTAATTGCTCAAACGCTTTAACGTGATTACCTTGCTTAGTAATAATGCTCTTAAAGGCTAGTTCGGCCTCAGGTAGTTGCTGTTGTTGCTTTAACTTCAGTGCCGCTTTAAAAGCGCTACTGTGTGCTGACGTAAATGATGTTGTGGTCATCATCTCTGATTTAGCCATATTTTGCGCAAAGGCTATTGGCGTGGCGAGCAAACAGCTTGCCATTAGCGCGGTTGGTAAAGTTGTCTTCATAAGTAATATCCTTGTTATTGTCTCTTGTTATTTGTTTGATTAGTTAGTTAATAAATGAATTATTGAGTAGAGCCCAGTCGAATAGGCTCCCAGCGAACGTTGTTTTTCAAAATCATTGACCAGCCAATTAAGGCAGAGAAATGACGTAAGGGTTGAAAGAAAAATGGGTCAACTAAGCAGCATAAGGTTGCTTGCCACCAGCGCATTTTGGGAACAGCTTGCCCTAACCACGCATGATATTTGTGTAAGGTCCATAGGTGAAAAAAGTAATCAATCACCAATTTAATCAAAATAATCACCAGTACCGATCCCGCAATCTCACTGTCGGTAAAGAGAAAATTGAGTAACAAATAAAGTGCCACTAGACCAAAAATAGGCTGCAAGGTATCGAGTGTTTTAATCGGTAGCATTAAGCGACCGACGTTTTGATAGTGAGCATTACCAATCATATGTCGGTATTTAAATTGCGTACGTAGGAAGCCGGCGAACCAGCGTTTACGTTGTTGAATAAAGGTAGCAACATTTGATGGAGCATCGGTGGTTGCACGTGCTGTTTCAATAATGTTTACTTGCCAGTTTAAATCATGCTCGCATGAGTGTTTATGCATGCGGTGGATCAATTCATAATCTTCAACCAGGCTGGTATGATCATAACCACCCACTTGCAGCAGTGCGTGTTTGTTATAAGCAGAAAATGCGCCAGAGACTAACAGTAGAGCGTTAGATTGTGTCCATGCGGCACGCGAGAAGAAAGCACGCATATATTCAAAGTATTGTAAGCCGCCAAATATTCGTACCAACAAGCTTCCGTGGGTCGTTGGCGTTAAAATGCCGCAGGCCGCGACTAAATCTGTTTGGCTATTAAAGGCGGTTTTTATTTCACTGATTGCGTCAGGCTCAAGCAAAGTATCGGCATCGACGGTAATGACTACATCGCAATTTAGATGTGCTATCGCTTGATTTAATGAATCGGCTTTACCGCTATTATGCTTATTGAGTAGGTATAAATTAGGGTTGATGCTCGATTGTAATAGCTGAGGGTTATCACTGGCTTTAGCTGAAAAATTATAAAAATGATTTAGCTTGCTTAAGGTGTCGTCGGTAGAGCCATCATTAACAATGATGATTTGTTCGGCTTTTTGCTGCTGAGATATTAACCGCGCTAAGGTGGCAAGGATCACTTTACTTTCATTATGGACTGGTACTAATACACCAAACGTTAGCGCAGCTTGTTGACTATTGGTTAAGCGACTCTTGGTGGTGTTGGGCAGGGGGAGTGCTGAGGTTATGTGTTGTAACTTACGCGTTTTCCAAGCGACATAGGTTAATAGCCACGTATCGTAAACCACGTAAATTACGCCGACGCTCCAAGCCCAAACGTTATCTAATTGTACTGCGCCAATAATACAGGTGATTAGTAGTAAGCTAATAAAGGTTAATAGTAACCAGCCTCGAAAAGCGGATGTTGGTAAGGTAAATACAGTATTTTTGTTAGCAGCGAGTTTCATCGTTAACAGCAATTAAAAAGAACAATAGCGGCATCATACAAAGCAACTATCACGTAACTATCACGATAAGATAACGATTCTAAGACAAATCTATAATTTAATTGTTTTAGCGTGGTGATAAATATCAGCGGGACTTGAGGGCAAAGCTGCTGGACTATAGGATTGGTTAAAGTATGAGGTTATTGACATAGAGTAACGAATCGAGCATTCCTCCTATACAGACAGAAACTGGAAGGAATGCACTAAATAGGCTCGTTGAAATCTCCCTTTTTGGAATAAAGGGAGAGCAAGCATTGTGATCACTGTATCATTGGGTTTTCTATTGTCTCTCCCACCGATATCGATAGTTTTCATTATGGCCGGCACTTATATTTATCCACTGGTATGCACCCGTTTGAGCTTCTTCAATATACCCACCTCCGGCATAGGGAAATGGAATGGAGACCCGTGAAACCCCGTTTGCTCTATAGTAGTTCCAGGTGTCAGTTTCCTCTCCTGGCGATTGAAATCCTCCTGTTAATGGACATATATACCAATCACCAGTGGGCTCAATGGTATAGGCAAGATATCCCCATTTCATTGTGCCATCAGCGTACAGCGTCATTTCTACTTTGGGTTGATAAGCGGTAAAAATATTATATGTATAGCCATCTTCAGTATGTTGACCTGTTTTGTTATGGCAAGCAGAGCCCCACGTATCTTGTGAAAAATATCCGTCTTCAAATATATGCCAAGTGCCAATTAAGCTGGCATAAATGGGATCGGTAGTAATGTCTATGGTTACCGTTGCTACATTGGACTCGCCATTGTTTCCTGTAGAGCCATTGGTTGCTATAAAGGTAAAAGTGTCAGTGGTATTCTCAGTAAGTGCTTCACTGGGCGTGTAAGTAAATAAGCCACCACCAGGAAAAGAAAATGCAGGACTGAGATCAAGTGTACCATGTTGAGGTGAAGCTAAAATGCTAAAACCTGTTTCAAAATCAGCTTGTAATCGTGCCACCATATCCTCGCCAATAACCGCGGCAAAAGTCTCACTGTAAGCAACAGGTGGGTTCAAGGTGACTTCAGCATCAATTACGGTAGTTAGCGGTGTATCGTGCCCGTTATCCGTAATGGTAAATTGAAATTCAAGTTCAGCGACCTCTAAATCATAAATACTGAAGTTCATCGTAAAAGAGTTATCTTCATTAACATGGGTAATATGTCCGGTGACGCCAGTATCAGTGATCGCAGAAATACTCAGATTATTGGGGTCTATTTGGGTATAGAGAAAATCATTCACACTTAAGCTATCAGCAAATGCATTTTCTGCATAATCAGGTACATAACTTCTTCCGATAAGATCAAATAGCCAATTAAATTGATTAGATAACCTGTTATAACCATCAATTATTGTCGTAACAAACTGTTCACTACCTGCCAGTTGCTGATGCTTTGTTTGGGCAACAAATGTTTTATTAACATCGGAAAAAAAAGTAAGGATGTCATCATTATCTGCCCTAGATGAAATGATTGGCAATGTCAGCTTAGCAGCCTTACTTGAGAATGACTGCACAATTTTTGTTGAATATGCATCAAAACAAATTTCGACAGTATCGGATACATGATCAGCCCAAACCGCACCTGAAGCAATAACGGCCACACCAGAGATTAACCCCCAAGGCGTACCAGCCCCACTAGACGCTAACGCAGCAGTTGCACCAATGAGAGCGACAGTTGAGGTAACATAGATAGTGGTTTTAAATGCCTCGCTTTCACATTGGCTTAATGAGGAGCGATTTGATATTCCTATTGCTGGGCGTGATGACTTATATAAAAGTTGAGGCCTTGAAACGCTTTCAAGTACATTTATATTTTCAAAAATAATCTGTGCAAAGTACTCAAGTTCACTGGTTGTTAACGAAGTGAATAATTCATTATTCAGGCTTAGGGAGTTCTTAAAGGTGGTTAGTGATTCAATTTCTTCAGCTGAGGCATTACTCGCCAATTTTTCAGTAATTATAGTCTCAATTTGAGCTTGCGTGCTTGAGAAAAACTCATTGATGTAGATTGTCGCATCAGTAAAGTTAGCACTTGAGTCTTGTGCTTGATACTCATAAGTGATTTCTTCACCTTCAACCGTTAATGATAATGTTTGTACGCCTGTAGCTCCCATCGGAGGAAAATATACCAGCTGCTTATCAGGGGTTATCGCCAACTGTATGGTTTCACCATTTAACGTTGCATTAATTAATCCTTCTGAAACCTCGGCAAATGAAACATCAATGGTGGTTAATTTAGCATTGGTCGCACTTGTTTCACCGTTAGCCAATGCTAAAACGGGGGTTAATGCATTTATGGTGAAGGTTAGCGTTTCAGTCGTACTTCTGTTACCACTATCAGTCGCTGTTACCGTACAAGTTGCCGTAGTTTCGATTGCAACACTAGGTGCAGTGAAGCTATTCCCGTCTAATGTCCCCATGTCACAGCTTAATTCAGAGGTAATTATTGTATCTTGATAGTCTTTTGCGGAGTGAGTAATAATAACGGTACTACTTTCATCTACTGATATAACATCGGCAGTTAATGTCACCTCAGGTGGTGTGGCTGGTGGCTCACTTTGAGGTGGGTCATTAGGAGTATCATTGCTTTCGTTGCCTCCACAACTGAATACAGAAATACAAAGTAAAGACAGGAAGAGGTGTTTGACGTTCATGGTTCATTCCTTGAATATTTAGATACCGATAACATTAACAGGATAATGTTCTGTTCACAAATCGGACAGTTTGATGGCATGTAAAAATATAACGAGGAATATAAAAATAGAACAACTTATTGTTTTAACGTTGTCATAATCACTTAATGTTACAGTTAAGTGATTACAAACAGAGTATCGATAATTCCCTTTAAGTTAATTAGTAAGCGCTATCTACTATTAATGATAAATAGACAAACCGAGCTCTTGGGCGATACCTGACACTAGGTTTACCCCAACAACAGAATTCCCAAATTTGTTTAGCGGTGGGCTCCATGTACAGATCACGCCATAATTTGGTACCACCGCAATAAGACCACCGCCGACACCACTTTTTGCTGGCAAGCCCACGGAAAAGGCAAATTCACCCGATTGATCATACATACCGCTGGTGGATAATATCGCGTTAACTCGATGGGTATCTTTTGGGCTACAAATAACGTTATTGGTGCGCGGATCTACCCCTTTATTAGCTAAAAACAATAAACTCTGTGCTAGCTGTTGGCAGCTCATTGCCACCGAGCACTGGGTAAAATAATGGCTTAATACATCGGTAATTTCTGCTTCTATATTGCCAAAGCTTTTCATTAAATAGGCAAGTGCCGCATTACGACTACCGTGCGATAACTCAGATTGATAAACTGCCTGATCAATGTGAATACTATCATCACCTGCTAGTGTGCGCATAAAGCTTAAAAAGGCGAAAATGGCTGGTTAATACATCGGCTACCAATAACGCGCCAGCATTGATAACTGGATTTCTAGGGATGCCTTTTTCCCATTCTAATTGAATAATAGAATTAAATGGTTGACCAGAGGGTTCCATATTCACCCGTTGCCACAGTGAATCGCCAATACGATTCATCGCCATCACTAAGCCTAGTACTTTAGAGATACTTTGAATAGAAAAAGGCTGTTGATAATCTCCTGCACCAACCACATTACCATCAATGGTCGCTACGGCTATGCCTGCTAGTTCAGGGCTCACTTTAGCGAGTGCAGGAATATAATCAGCCACTTTACCTTGCAGGTAATTATCCTGCTGATCATTAAGTAAGGTGTGGAGTTTTTCTTGTAAATCGACAATATTCTTTTTCATATCGGGAATGCTAATTAGTTAAGTTATTTGTAATGTAGCGAGGATTATCTAACTCAACAATGAATTAACTCACTACGCCTAAAGTAGGGTGTTTTGCGATAGCTTATTACAGAACTAGTGTTATCGATAGCTAAAATAACGGAACGACTATCTTGAATGCTTATAGTTACCCTCGGATAAATTTTGTGAATATATTTCTGATAATTACAACTGGACTCACCTGATTGTTAATGTGATGTTAAATATAGTTTTTTTTATGTTAAGTGAGTGAATCATATAAAAAAAACTAGATTTTAAATAGGCTATAAACTATGATGTTTGACGTTGATAAAATGAAATAAAAGACAATAAAATCAATTACTAATTATATGATTAGTGATGAAGCTATTTTTAATGCGCTTTGCTGCTAAGTATAAAGCAATTAATAGTGTTTTACGGTGCTTTGATATTGGGTTTATTTTTGATACTTATGCACATTTTAATATGTGAGCTATCCTTCAATGTTGAAGGTAAGTTTTAGCTATGAGCTTGGTAATATAATTAATGAATCTTATACCTAGTAAAATATTGATTGTTGATGATTTTCATTCGAATAGAGTTGCTTTAGAAAAGTTACTTCGACCTATTCATAACATCGAAGTTTTTCAGGCCAGTAGCGGCGAAGAAACACTCGGGCTGTTAATCTATAATCATTTTTCATTGATATTACTTGATGTCAACATGCCAGGCATGGATGGTTACGAAGTTGCTGAATTAATCTCGTCTACCGAAGCGCATAAGCATACACCCATTGTAATGCTTACCGCGCATGACTCAACACCGGCAAGTATTCTTAAAGCTTATAAATCAGGTGCTGTCGACTACCTTGCGAAACCTATTGAACCCACCATTTTGCTAAACAAAGTGCAGCAATTTGTTACCTTAGATCAGCTACAAAGTAAAACAGAAGCACTGAAATCTGAACGTGAATTGATTCTAGAAGTTGCCGGGCAGGGAGTTCTTAAGCTTGGGCATGATGGTGTAATTCAATTTGCCAATTCAAAAAGCGTGCAACTAGTTAACTCTGTTTCAAATAAACTGGTCAATAGTCATTTTAATGAATGGTTTAAGCCTGATAAAAAACAGCCGATAATGCAAGCTGATTTTTTCAGTTATATCAAAGAACAAGTAAAGCAACACGGCCAGTACCAACAAAAAATTTATCTATCTCCTGTTCAAGGGGCTGATTATTTCATAGAAATTACCTGCTCAGCACAAATTAATAGTGAAAACACACCTATTATTGTTATTTTTCAGGATATTACTAAACGGATAGCGTTAGAAAACAAGCTAACGCATTTAGCAAACTATGATCCATTAACGCAACTTGCAAATCGACAGTATTTCCACGATCAACTGCAACGTGCTTTAGTCAGAGCTAAACGGGCGAATAATACCGTATCATTGTTGATGCTCGATTTAGATCACTTCAAAGAAATAAACGACACTTTAGGCCACGATATTGGCGATGAATTATTACAAGCAGTATCGTCTCGTTTGTCGATAGCGTTACGAGAAACTGATTTATCAGCCCGTTTAGGTGGCGATGAATTTGCAATATTGTTGGAAGATACCTCGGAGCTGTCTGCGGAAGAAGTGGCTAGAAAAATTGTGAGCAGTATCTCCGCTTCATTTGTTATTAACGATAAAGAGATCTATGTTGAAGCGAGCATTGGTATTGCGTGCTCAAATGGTGGTAAAGCCGATAAAACTACGCTGTTAAAATGGGCCGATATCGCTTTATACGAAGCCAAATCGGCTGGTCGTAATAGAGCGCAATTATTTGTTCCTGCGATGTCTGAACAAAGGGAAAGACAGGCGTACATCCAACATCAGCTTAGAAATATTGTTGAAGATGATGCGTTAGTTGTTCATTACCAACCTCAATTTTCGGTCAAAAATAATTGCTACACTGGGGTTGAAGCGTTAGTTCGCTGGCCCGAGTCTGGTTACGGAGATACACCAGTATCACCGGGCGTATTTATTCCTATTGCTGAGCAGTCACATGTTATTCACGACATTGGTACTCAAGTACTTGCGAAGAGCTGTAAATTATTAGCACAATGGAAAAATGAGCCGGATAAACAACATTTAACTATTTCAGTTAACCTTTCGGCCAAGCAGTTAAACTCTCCCAACTTTTTAGATATTTTAGAAGCGACGTTAAGTGATTATCAATTTCCAATGTCACATTTAATTTTAGAAGTTACTGAAACGGCGATTATCAACCATTTGGATAGCGCCACTCGAATAATTAATATTATTAAGTCGCTAGGCGTAAAGCTTGCTCTGGATGATTTTGGCACCGGTTATTCGTCATTAAACTATTTACAAAAATTACCTTTCGATATTATCAAAATCGATCAGTGTTTTGTTCAACAAGTTGATCAGTGTCACAAAACCAGTGCGCTGGTTAAAGCGGTAATGAACATTGCTACGGTTTGTAGTATTGATGTGGTCGCTGAAGGCGTTGAGACAAAAAGTCAATTAGAGCACATTACCATCTTAGGTGGTGATAAAATTCAAGGCTATTACTACAGTAAACCATTACCTGAGCAAGAGCTGATGCACTTTCTATCGCCACAAAAGTTAACGCAACTTAATCATCAACAAATAACTTTTTCCTAAAAATACGGGCTCTTTTATGGGCCTTATCAAACTGCTCTGAAATAGCGGTAAAATCAATTGATTCACGATCGCCAAGCATTAAGTAGCCACGGTGAATTAAGCTATCGCTTAACACCTTAAGCACCTGGTTCTGAAGCGTTTGATCAAAGTAAATCAATACATTTCTACAGAGAATAAAATGCATTTCAGCAAATACCGTATCTTTCATTAAATTATGGTGGGCAAAGGTGATCTTTTCTTTCAAGGTATCATTAAATACGATGCTATCTTGAGAGACCCGATAATAATCAGATAGACTAAATTTCCCGCCAGATAAGTTATACAACGTAGAGTACTGTTGTGCTTTATCAAGTGGGTATGCACCCTGTTCAGCAATGGCTAATGATTGATTATTATAGTCGGTAGCATAGATGCGTGTGCGCTCTAGTAGCCCCGCTTCATGCATTAATATCGCGGTAGAGTATACCTCTTCTCCGGTAGCGCATCCGGCATGCCAAATATTGATGGTTGGATAAGTTGATAGCTTTGGGATCACTACCTCGTTGACCAAGTTAAATATATGAGGATCTCTAAACATCGAGGTGACCGTTATCGACATGTCTTGTAAAAAGCGATCAAAAAAGTATACGTCGTGTATTAAACACGGGATCAATTCACTGATGTGAGATTTTTTTTCACGTAGTAAACAGTTATTGATCCGTCTAAGTAACGATGGCCGAGCATAATGACGAAAATCGTAACCGTACTGGCGATAGATAGCCTCTAAAAATAGATCGACCTCTAATGCCGAGGTATTCGATTTTGAAAGCAGTTTATTTTCAACATCCATGTGTTTTACCTGAACTTCACTGTTCATTGTTAGTGTATTTTTCGTTGATATAACCAAACACGTAAAATTGATAATAGTTTGTCGGTATCAATAGGTTTGGTTAAGTATTCAGAAGCACCTGCTTCAATACATTTATGTTTATCCCCTGGCATGGCTTTAGCTGTTAACGAGATAATTGGCGTTGCTTGATAATCAGCAAGCTCTCTGATGCACTTGGTGGCTTCAATACCATCCATTATCGGCATCATAATATCCATCAAGACTAATTCAAATGGCTTATTGGCATTGTCTATGGCATTTAGTGCTGCTTGACCATTTTCTGCTTGAGTTACAATTAAGCCATAGTCTTCTAGTACTTTGGTCATAGCAAAAACATTTCTCATGTCATCGTCTACCACTAAAACTCGTCTATCGCGTAACATTTCATTTTCATCATGCAACATTTTCAGTGTTTCTTGCTGTTGTGAAGACAGTTTCTTTTCTATCTGATGAAGGAATAAAACGACATCATCAAGTAAACGCTCTGGTGACTCCTTGCCTTTGATAACAATCGATAGCGATAATTGACGCAATGTTTTTTGTTCATCGCTAGTTAGGTCTTGCGCGGTATAAATAATAATAGGAGTTGAGTTTGCGTGATGATGTTCACGAATTAAATGAACCAATTCGACGCCTCTAATATCAGGTAAACCTAGATCTAGAATAATGCAGTCGTAGCTTTGTTTGTCTAGTGTGCTAAGTGCTTCTTGAGCAGTACCCGCGAATGAAACTGAAATATCGGATGACTCTATCAATCGTTGAATGGCGACTTGGGCCGCTTGATCATCTTCAATAACCAAGATGCTTTTCTTTAATACCTGATTATCAGCATCATAAGAGTTAATCACTGAGCTTATCTGCTCAATATTCACCGGTTTTTGTAGGAAGCTCATCGCGCCTAACTGCAAAGCTTCCTGTTGCTTGTCTTTTGCGGTTAATACATGCACTGGAATATGGCGTAAATCTAAGTTGTTTTTTAATTGCTCTAATACGTTTAAGCCATTGATGTCAGGCAAACCTAAATCTAACACTATTGCACTCGGTAGATGCTCTTTAGCGAGCATCACACCTTCACGGCCTTTGTTGGTTATAATGGTTTTGAACGACTGTTTTTCAGCAATATCGACCAGTACTTTTACAAACTCTTCATCATCCTCGATGATCAATAATAACTTATCACTGCTAGCCAAATTTAATCGGTCATCAGGTAACCAGTTAGTATCCAACGCCAAACTAGTCGGCTGTTGAATAGTACTTGCGATAGGATCAGTATTATTGACTAACTTCTCACTTATATTGATTGGCGGTTTAACTTCCAAGATTGATTGCGGTAAATATAAGGTAAAACAGCTCCCAGAGCCTACCTCGCTGGTGAGTTTAATTTCCCCTCCTAATAACTGTGCCAACTCTTTTGAAATAGACAAGCCTAGACCTGTACCGCCATATTCTCTGCTGGTAGAACCGTCAGCTTGTTGGAAGTTATTAAAGATGATTTCTTGCTTATCTTCAGGAATACCAACACCGGTATCGCTCACAGAAAAGGCGATGATACGTTGATTTTGCAAAATAGCAGGAATATTGCTTTCACTCATTGCAAAGTACTCGATGGTTAAGTCGATACTGCCGTGTTTAGTAAATTTAAATGCATTAGAGAGGAAGTTCTTTAGTATTTGTTCAATACGCTGTTTATCAGACTTTATAAGATCCGGTAAATCTTTACTGATATTAATACTAAATTGCACACCATTTTTCTTTGAGATAGGGGTAAACAAATTCTTTAATAAATGCGTTATTTTGTTTAATGAAATTGACTCTATATTTACGTCAAGCATACCAGCTTCAACTTTAGACAGATCCATAATGTCGTTAATCAAACCCAGCAGAGATTGACCGCCTTCATGAATAATCGTAATTTCTTCAAGTTGCTCGTCAGTTAAGTTCTTTTGTTTATTTTCTTGTAATAACTTCGACAGGATTAACAAACTATTTAATGGCGTGCGTAGTTCATGTGACATATTCGCTAAAAATTCAGACTTATATTTACTTGATTGCTGTAATTCGTTAGCCGTTTTTTCAATCAGCTGTTTAGACTCCATTAAACGTAACGCTTGAGATTGAAGCGAGTCTTGCTTCTCTTCTAACTCTTCATTGGTTGTTCTAAGTTCGTCACTTTGTTGTCTTAATTCTTCTTCTGATGATTTTAGTTCGTCTTCAGATCTCTTTAAGTCGAGCGCTTTTTCTTCTAACTCTTGGTTTACTAATGTTAAGTCATCTTGCTTTTGTTGTAATTCGGTAAGTTGTAGCTGGTTTATTTCTAATAAGGCATTTGCCGTGTTTTTAGCTAATTCTCGTTCAATAGTAATAGAAATAATATCTTCAATTTCACCGATAAACTCTTGAGTATGCAGATCAAAATCAACCATTGTAGCTAATTCAATGACCGCTAACGTTGTGCCTTCTTTAACAATGGGGTACAACATTAAACACGTTGGTGGTGTCTCACCAAGGCCTGATTCAATATCAATATAAGTCGAAGGTATATCACGAATAAAAAGTGGTTGTTGATCTTTTGCTGCTTGTCCTATTAAACCTTCGCCCAAGGCATAACGCTTAGTGATTAAACTTTTGGACTTAATGGCGTACCCGGCTAAAAAATCAAATTGGTTGTTTTTGTTTACTGCAAACAAAGTGCCATGGCTAGCCTCATTACGTAAACAAATATAACTTAGCATGCTGTTACCCAATGCTTGTAAGCCTGCTTGAGATTGCACTAAGTCATTGAAATTGTTTATGCGATCTTTTAACTCTACATCTAAGGTGATTTTATTAGTGGCTTGCTTATTTTTAATAACAAAGAAGCTTGTTAGTCCAACACCGAGAACAGAAATAAAGATCAGTAACAGCGAAAAATCAGATAAGTTATCTTCAGAAATAGCTAAGATCTTGGTCATCGGTAGTTTTACTTCGATAACACCTCTTACTTGTCCTAATTCCCAATCATTTTTTGGTGTTAGTGGATGAGTATTGTGGCAGTCAACGCAACCTTCTCGCAACACATCGGCTTGTGCATAGCGTAATACTTTAGTATCACCTACTTGCTCAAATCGTGAAAAAGCTTTGGTTGGATTTTTGTTTAAATACCCCCATGCATCTTTTGAAAATGCATCGGTTAAGCCACCACTTTCTTCTCGCCATGGAAAAGGGTAAGGGCTATATAAACTTGTTTCGGCTCCGTCATCGTGTTCACCAATTTTTTCCCCTAGCAGTATGCTTAATGTTGCCGGCAGAGGTAATGTGCCCTGTTTTCCGTGATAGTCATGGCTGATATCCATACCAAACTCTTTTGCGGGGGTAACCACTTCTGTGGTGTATAAACCTCTAAACTCTTCCAGAGCTTTGATATAAATTTCAGCACTGTTAATTGCTGATTCTTCCGTTAGATTTACACTTACTTTATGAATGAAGTTATATAAAAGCCCAGTAACAATGACAAAGATAAGGAGTAAACCGCTAGCAACTTTGAATATATCGGTTTTTTTCATGTTTTTGTTTTTCATAGAAACCTTTAAACGACAATAAGTTATTGAACTAAGCTTTACGCCAGCTTATGTTATTCAGTAGGG
>Ga0209396_1004121_pt1 | contig 14280 bp, 12 predicted proteins | sample GOMGulsemesocosm_6_FD_184638 | JGI IMG/M metagenome (GOLD analysis project Ga0209396, IMG submission 184638) | Methane-oxidizing microbial communities from mesocosms in the Gulf of Mexico - GOM8C Gulf of Mexico (SPAdes) (version 2) | ecosystem: Environmental > Aquatic > Marine > Cold seeps...
TGTCGAAAATATGGCAAGTCGTTATTTAAGTAAAATAAAGGGGAGTACATATTGTTTAAAATTAGCGAGTAAAGACTTTGTAATTAACGGTTAGCCGGATTAATTACCAAGTAACTAGAGCCGCAGTGTTTGGCTACTTTACTCTAATTTAGGAAACGAGCTAACTCGCTTCCTATTAAGCCTTATTAATATTGACCAATCTCTTTATTTTTCCATGCGGTTATTAAATAAGATGAAATAGAATCACCGCTGCCTATTCTATATTGAGATTCTTTGTCATTAGCGTCAACACTGGCTTCTGCCGTATTATTTACCTTTTTATCAGCATAAAAACTCGCTAATTGTTCACGAGAAAACCATTGGCAATCATCTATATCGTCTTGACTAATATCAATGGTCGTTGACGTAGCAACGGCGGTAAAACCCAGCATAACTGAGGCTGGAAATGGCCACGGCTGAGACGTTATATATTTAGGGTTTTCAACGACCACTGCGGTTTCTTCAGATACTTCACGTATTACCGCTTCCTCTAGTGTTTCACCGGGATCGACAAAACCGGCTAATGTTGAATACATTCCTGCTTTCCAACTGGCTTGGCGACCTAATAAACAGCGAGCAATGCCATCAGGGAACATATGTTCTACTAGCATGATTACTGCAGGATCAGTACGTGGAAATGACATATTACGACACTCAGTACAACGCCTAGCGTGTCCAGCTTCAACAGACTTGCTGGCGTTACCACATTTTCCACAAAAGAGATGTGTTGTATGCCAGTAATCTAACGCCTTTGCTAATGCTTGAATTGATGCATCTAAAATAGTTAAATTCGGTGTTGCTTCACGAAGATTTTTCCACTGGCCAAGTTTAAGTAACTCTTCTTGGGTCGAAAAGCGTAACTTCTCAAAATTTACCGAAAACATCGATATAAGACTTGTCGATTCAACTGCCCCTGCATCTTTTCCCAAATCTCCTTTACCTAAATAAATGCAACTATTTATAGATATACTGTCGAGCTGTGATTTATTTACATAAATTGGCGTAAAAGTATTATCATGAGAAAAAAGGCTCATGCCGTCATTAATAATACAAAATAATGTTTCTTGATGATTAAATTCTGATGTTAACCAGCGCTTATTTTTTCGTTGATTACTGCATCTATCGAGCGGCATATTAGCGTACGTTAAGCTCATGTTTTGTCCTTTTTAATTTGGCTAGCCCATAATATCGACCATTCTCCGAGTGGAGCAACGATTGAAAATAGCGCTTGGCCCGTTGTTGTTAACTGATATCCACTTGGTGTTGACTCAACCAGTTGTAAAACTTTTAATTCTTTTAAGCGCGTATTTAATAAGGTAGGCGAAATTTGCTCACAACGCTGCTGCAACTCTCTGAATGTGGCGTTTCCTTGGTTTAGTTGCCATACAATGCCTAAGGCCCATGTTCGCCCCAATAAGTCGAGTAGTGCCATAATTGGCTTGCCTGTTGTCGAACCTCTAACTTGTTCTCCTGGCATAGGTATTGCCATAAAACCTCCTTAATAATCAATATAACGATGCTACAATATTAGTAGCGCCTTGACTAGTGATCAGTACAGATAGAGTAAATAAAGAGGGACAAAGAGACATTAAATGAATAAGATTCTTTAATTTCCTTTTGAATCAATAAAGACAGGAATGGTAAATGGCTCTGTCCTTGCTTCTTAATTCCTCTTTAGCGTTTCCACCAAATACTATGTAAAAGGACTAGTTTATGATCTCAAAAAAAGTAAGAGAATTATTTGTCTCTTTAATGGAGGCAACAGATGCTTCTCCCGTTTCTTATGATATTGAAACTGAGCAATACAGTGGTAGTTTCAATGCCACAGTCGTTGATAAATACATTGAATTAGGCGCGTTAGAACTTGTTGATGGGGTAGGTAGCATAACTATTCTACTTAATAACCGAGATGACTTTTTAAGTTCCTTCGCTGCTGGCGCAAGAGAAGCTAAGCTTGGTAGCGATCAATCATACGCGGATTACAATGCCAATCCATTTGCATTTTCAGTGGGTTATGAACACTTCCATCAACTAGCAAAGAAAAAGCGACCGGTAAGTGGTTATATATGTCATGGTTTTGAAATAGAAGATACTGGCCTAATACATCAACAATAATTTCACCCTCGACAGTTATAAATAAGGTATTAGTATTGAGTAATATCTTATTTAAGACCGACAAATAAGAAGGGTGATAATTGTATTAGGTAAATTACTTATATTTCGAAAAAATTACTTAACTGATGCTTTCGTCTAAAGCGATTTAGGACAAGCGTAAAGTAACAATTATTCATTCTAATAAAATTAATTAACCTAATGTGCATAGTATGAAGTTGCAGTTGAAGTAGACCATTTACGATGAACTGAGTAGCTTACTTATAACTCCGTTATGTCATTATATCGTAAGCTATTCAGTTTTATTTTACAGGAAAGTCAAAACTATTAAGCTGATTCAGCTTGCTGAGTGGCAACCGCTTTTTGATAACTAGGTAACGCCTGTACTGTCTCGATAAGTCTCGTCGATTTTTCACCAAAAACGACATCTATTGGGAAATAATCGCCCCAAGTTGAATATACAGCTAGTAGAAAGTCAGCCGCTGAGACTTCTTTGCCAGCTAAAAATGCGTTGTCGCCCAATTCACTTTCAATAATCTGCCACAAAGCGTTAATCTGTTGAGCTGTTGCATTCAGTGCTTCGTGCTTAGCGTTTTCATCAGTAATATTTTTTCCGATGAAAAATAATCTGCCATAAGCTGTATGCATTGTCGAGTTAGCAAACATCAGGTCGTGTATTGCTTTTTGGCGAGCTGGGCCACTGTTTGGTAGCATTGAACTTTGATGCTTTTCAAGTAGGTGTAATAAAATAGCAGCGCCTTCTTTTAGGGTATTATCACCATCAACTAATACAGGTACGGCACCCACAGGGTTAATGTATTTGAAGTTATCAATTTTATTTACATCGATGATTTTTACATCTTGATCTAATTGGTGTAATACAGCTTGAATTGCTACAGAACAAGCACCAGGAGAATAATAAAGTGTGTACATATTTGCCTCTTATAAAATAGGTTATTAACGTGTGTACTCGCTCAGTGCTGACATCTATCAACCTGATGGCGAGGAGGAAATATTAGCCGATTGGTGGTCGTGCACATACAGTAATAACAAGTAAAGACTGTTCTCTAAAAGTGAACAATTAGTGGTAAGTTCTCTTTAATATGCTTGCTTAAAGCAATATTTAGTCAGGCTTCTACATAAAACTAAATATTTGTTTCAGCTCAACATACGTGATGTCGAATGAATATTTATCAATAATTGTCGTGGGAGAAATATATTTATGGGTGATCAAGAAGCAACAACTATGCGTTATTGCTTCTTAATATTTATAAATGGGTTTGACTTAATTCAGCAGGGCGAACTTACTTCATTTGATCTGTAAACATATGCTTTAAGGTATTATCTTTATTAACAAAATGATGCTTCAATGCCACTAATAAGTGGCCAGTAATAAGTATTGAGAAAGTGTACGCAAATATATTGTGAAGTGTTTTTGAAGCTTGGTAAAGAGTATCGTTAATTGGGGTTATTTTACCTGCAGTATCAAAATGTTCGGGTATAATAAAAGTACCGTATAAATGTATTCCAAAACCACTTAAGGCACTAAGCATAAAGCCAGTTATAGGCATTAAAACCATTAAAAAGATAAGCGCTAAATGCATCATATTTACTAAGTTTTCCTTGCTTGAACCATTAAATGATGACTGCCAAGGATTTTTTATACGCCAAAAGAGTCGCCCAACCACCAACAAACAAAACATCACACCTAAAGACTTGTGTAGTTGGTATAGATAAGGGCTGTAATCTGTATTTTTCATATAAAAACCAATACTAAGCATTGAAATTAAGAAGCAAGCGAAGCTCCAATGAATAATACGAGTGACATTATTGTTTTTTGATTGAGGGTTTTCCATTTGTGTCCTTTCGATGTTTATAATGTAATAACAGTGTATAAATAGCCTAAATGATAGAAAAATCAGATTAAACAGGTAAAAATGAAACTGAGTATTCTCATTAGCAGAACAATGCGGTAAAAGCATGGTTCTGCGTCAAATGATGACAGGGAACCAATTGATTAATTTATTGAGTCACTTCTAGATTCAATAAAACCTTGGCGGTTTACTTTAATTTGATAGGGCGATGCATATACGTCGTATGCTCTATAAATTTGGTTATTTTGATCAAATATTATAGAGAGTTTAAGGTCGAATTTTTTAACAAAATCTTTTACATAGTCTTCATTAACATAATATGAATTTACCACGGCTAACCATTCTCGCTTGTTGTCTACTTTCATTAATTCATTAAGTTGAGCAATTTTAGCTTCACAACCTGGAAATTGCGGCATTGGACATAAAGCGTCAAGAAATATTAGATTTAATGGTTTGTTGTTCGTTAACTTAGTTAAGGTCGCAGACAAGGTAACTTGTTTTCCCGTTAAGGTATTTGCGGTAAAGCTTGGTGCTATATCGCCAATAAGCGGCTTGGCATGCTTAACGGCTAAGGTAGCTTTATCAATAATATTTTCTGTATCATTAATTTTTTCTACTACGGCGCTCGACTGATTAGTCACAAGGTTGTATTTTTTGGTTACAAAAGCTGACAATGCCGTTGCATCACCTGAAAATATCTTTTTATTATCCTCTAATAAAACATGAAAAGGTGACTGCCAAACATTAAATGCGCGCATCAAGGCAAACTTCTTATCTATCACTAACGGCTTAATATGACTAAAGTATTGCTGAAACTCTGCTAACTGTGCATTGGTTACATTGATTTCTGGCTGTATCCAAATTTGTTGACTCTGCTTTAAAAAAATATTGGGTAAAGCAGCAATCATTTTTTCATCACCTTTACCCTCGTAACTCCGCCAAACATCAATAAAAACTAAATGTGTTAACTTATTTTTATCTTGAGTAATTGGCTGACCCGTGAAGGTTTGCAAATTACTGACTGTCGTCTTATTGCTATTGTATGCATTTACGGTTAACGGATAATAAACTGCTAATACACCGATAATCACCATTAGGTTTACAATAATTTTTTTCATTTTTCTGCTCCTATAATTGCAGTTGACACTTTAGTCATTGATGATTTACTTACTTGAGATAAATGTAGAATGGTCTCATCCAGTTCATCAGTGGCGAGAAACGTTTGATAAGCAATGTTTCCTTGTTTATCAATCAGGACATGAAAAGGGGTACCTACTACTCCATAACTACTGGTTAGTGCACCTTTTTTGTCGAATACCGTAGGTAAAGTAAAACCATTTTTTTGATAAAAACGTTCAATGTTTACAATGGAATCATTCATACCAACATTTACTGTAAGTACCTCGATGTGTTCACCATTTTCATCATAAATGGTTTGTAAGTGGGGCATTTCAACTTTGCAGTAACTACACCAAGTCGCCCAAAACTTTAAATACACAGGTTTGTTATTAATATAATCACTCAGGGTAATTGCTTTACCGTCTATTGTTTTCACGGTGAAATCAGGTGCTTTATCGCCAATGGCTAAATTTGCGGCATGAGAAATAACAGGTACGGTTGCAAGAGTCAGCGCAAGTAGTAATGATTTAGCTGCCGTTTTTGTTGTTGAGTAATATTTATTCTTTGCTTGTAGCAAACCATGATGAATAAACGAAACAGCCTGCTTAGTTATAGTTTGCTGCTCATTACAAGTTCGTATGATGGTGTTCATTGTATTTCCTTTAGGTTGTAAGTGGTGCTAGTTAAAAGTTTAAAAATATATAAATTATCGAATCAACAGACCTATTTATGTATGTTGAGGATTCTGTAATACAGAGTATTCGTGCTAAAAAATTGCCTGATTAATTAGATATAATGCAGCTCCAAACATAGGAATTGCCATTATCCATTTAACGGTATTTAACCAGTGACCCGACTGAGGTAATAAAGCTAAAAATCCACTGAAAGTACCCGCAATAACGAGTAAGGCACTCATGCCAAGTGCGAAGGTAAACATTAATAGCCCAGCCCACAGTAAATCGCCTTCTCCGGCTACGTACATCAGTAACATTCCTAATACCGGTGAAGTACAAGGAGCCATCACCAAACCAGAGAGACAGCCCGTAATAAAAACATTCAGATAGGTATTACTGCTACTTTTAGGTTTGGACACGCCTGACAAAAAGGGTAAACGAGGCATTGATAACCAGCCTAAAATCCACAATGCCATCAATAAACAGAAACTCGCTACTATCAATAAGGTAATCGGGTGACTAGCAACAGAGCCAAATAATTTACCAGTACTCGCGGCCAACATGCCTAAACCGGCGTAAACCAATGCTAATCCCAAAACATATATCAAAGATAAAAATAGGGCATTCTTACGATTGCTTGCCTGCTTCCCAATAACTGAGGCCGTAATAGGTAACATAGGGTATATACAGGGCGTAAGGCTGGTGAGTAAACCAGTGGCAAATATTACCGCTACCACCAGTAAAGATTGTTGCCCGTTCATCAGAGCAGATTGAATTATTGCTTCCATTTTATTTACCTCTCATAGTTTTAAGCTGTTTTATTTTGCTGTTTAAATGTGCCAAACAGCAATTGCTGCTTAGTGTTTTTACTCTGTGGACATAGTTATACAGAAAAGCAAAGTAGGGGTTATGAGATCGAGATAGAATCGAAGTGAAATCTAGGTAAAATCGTAGTGAAATAATTATGAAACGGGCAGCGGTGTTATTTTATACTTAAAAAACAGTTGGTTAATCTCAGTCTGTTTTGTTGGTGAAAATTAATAGTAATATTATTTAATCAAACAATAACGTAGAATTAGCGCTAAGTTACTTTACCTTTATGAATAAACTCCATGGCGATTTATCACTTTTCCCACTTTTACTTCGATGATAGTAGTGGCATTCTCACCACATGTAATAATGAATTAGACAGTAACCCTGAGAGTTCACTTACCGAGCAAGGTAGTGAAAGCTTTCCCCATAACGCACACGAGAATACTGACGAAGTCGCCGCGCAGTTACGCCATAAGGTTGCTAATTTACTGACCTATTTAATCAAACATAACAATCGTATCATCAGTAAAGAAGAGCTATTAGCTGAGTTATGGCAACATGGTGACTATAGAGAAAACTCGTTAACGCAAAGCATTCGTGAACTGCGTGCAGCTTTAGGTGACAATGCCAAGTCACCTAGCTATATTAAAACCTTTTCGCAACGCGGTTATCAATGGATAAAGCCATTGCTAGGTACTGAGGAAGAAGTGCTTCACCCAGAGCAAGAAAATGAGGGAAGTACAACTCAGCCGATAAATCTTGTATTACCAGCAGATGTAGTAGCGGATAGCCAACAAGTGAATACGGGGTTTAAAAAACACCATTCTTTCTTCTTATTAGTTGGGGTTGTACTTATCGGGGCACTGTTTTTATGGTTTAAAAGTGATGCACAAATATCACAAAACGATGAGCAAAGCATAGAATCAAAATCAGGGGTTAGTTCTTTATTAGTCTTACCTTTTATAAACGAAACTGGCAAACCGAGTATGGCTTGGTTAGAGTTAGGTTTAGCCGATATGTTAGCGGTTGACCTACAACGCCATGATGCAATGGAAAACAATAAACTTCATGTTACGCCACCAGCTATCGCCAATGCTTTGCTTATTAGCGCCCAATTGCAATGGCCCGCTTTACCGGTACACATTCGCAGTTTATTATTAGAGCACAATATAACCGCAGCTATCTTTGCCAGCGTCCGCTTGCATAAAGAGCAGCAAGTGCTGGACTTTCAAATAATTCATGCCAATGGAAAAACCCAGCAAGGCAGTATTAGTTATCCGTCTTTACCTGCTTCACTTCAATCCATTAGCCAACAGTTATTACACTTGCTTAACCCTAATGGTAATCGTCCTAAAACCTTTTTAGAAGAAGACGCTATCGCTTCTCAAGCTTTAGCTCAAGGTATGCAAGCTCTACAACAAGAAGGGCCTGCTCGCGCACAAAAATACTTTCAAGCGACTTTGTTATTGGAAGAAGATAATCATTGGGCACGTGCTTACAGTGCTAGAAGCTCAATTGCTTTAGGAAAATGGCATGCTGCAGAAATAGATTTTACCAAAATACCCACCAAGGTGTTAATTGCTGATCCTAGCCTCGACGCTTTTATCCATTACTGGCGAGCTGAAATCGCGTATCGCCAAGGTGACAGCCAATTAACCGATATAGTTACCAATGCGTTAAATAAGGCACAAGCTGCAAGTGATGCGAAACAAATGGCACGTGGTTATCGACTAAAAGCAAAAATAGCTTGGCAGCAAAAAGACTGGGCGGATCATAAAATTTGGTCAAATAAAGCACAGGATTTATTTGATATTAATAACGAGTTAAATATTGAAGCAGATCAGTTGTTCTATTTGGGTAATCCAAGTAATTCCGGCTTAGAGAAAGCGCCTGATAATAACTTGCAAGAGAATCAAGCTCGTTTGTTAAAAGCATTAAACTTTTATCAGCAGTTAGGTAATAAAAGTATGATAGCGGCTAGCCAGTTTGCGATAGCACAAAATTATACTTTTGCCTTAGAAAAACGTGAATTAGCTTTAAAAACAACCATTTCATTGTATAAAAAATTGCAGCAACCTTATGAGTTAGCGCAAGCATTAAATTATGCTGGTTTCTTTGAAATGCAACTTCATAAAGGCGTTGAGGCGAGTGCTTATTTTTCTCAAGCAAGAGACATCGCGAAAAGACTGGGGGCTAAACCATTAGTAGAGATGAGTGACTTTTATCTCGCTTTTGCCATGTTAGATCAGGGTTTAGATCAGCGAGCTTTAGGTCGACATGGTAAAAATGAAGAGAAGCTGCGCCAAGCTATCTTGCATTTGAGAGCCTTTATCGCAAGCAAGCCAAACCTTGATTTAGAAGCCAGCGCCTTGGTATTTCTTGGTTGGGCAAATACTGAGTTAGGGTTATTTGATTTAGCACTAACTCAATTAGAAAAAGCGAAAGCCCTTAATGCACAACTCGATATGCAGACCACATTAGGTTATAGCAATTATTCTATTATGCGTATTCATCTGGAGCGTGGCGATTATCAAAATGTGATAGCGATGGCAGATGAAAAAATAACGACTCGTTTACAGGCTAGTTATTTGGCGCGTGCTTATTATGAAGCAGGGCAGGTAGCAGAAGCCATAGGGGTCTTAGCTAACTTTAAAGTAACTCATAAGAATTTATGGCAAGGTCAAGATGAAATTCGCTTGGGTCAGTATCAATCTAGCTTGTCTGGTACCCAGCTTAACTTAATGGCTGAGCCAAAAGCTCACTTGGTTTATTGTGAATCTGATTGGGCCTTGTAGCTAAGTTATATATCATCATGTGCTCCCATATTTTTTTAAGATAAACAATTCGAGTTTAAATATTTAACCTGAACTCTGGATAATGAGTGCTTGATATTAAAGTAAAATCAATGGCTTGTATGGTTAAACAGAAATAACGACAAACTTGAAGTAACTATATGCTCTATCAATGTTTCATTTTATGCCATTATCAAGGCAAAACGTTTATGAATAGCGAGCTATTTATCGACGTTTTAACGCTGATAATGGGATAAAAGGCAATGTTGAGCTAGTGCTGCTTATCCAGAGTTCAGGTTATTTACATGTGGAGCCACTTATCTTCCTTAATCAGTGCCGCTGTGTAAACTAGGAAATGTGCAACTCCCCGTTGAACTTCGTAGCCATCATCTTAATGATGGCGGTATTTCAGCATATTTATCCCTGTAGGTATGATTTTCCCACGAACACCTTTTATTTTACCTTTTCACGTTTTTCAGAAAACCTTCCCTTTTTCGGTAAATAATAAATACTTATAACAAGTTATATTGTATTTTTATCAATTAATTCAATTGGTTATTTGTTGGCACGTTATTGGCTATATAGGCATTAAGTTAAATAAACTAAATCAGTTATCGCTCATCAATCAATAATTCTCATGAGCATAAATATCGTGGAGATAAGCCGTATGGATATTAAGAACATGGACATCAAAAAAAAGACTAGCGTAAAAAAAATAAAATGGTTGAAACGCTCTGCGTTTATCGCCTCTGCATTAGTGTTTACCGCTTGGCAATTGAATCAACCAAATTCAGATATGGCGGTAGCGCTCAGTGATTTAAGAGTAGCGGCAGTTAAGCAAAGCGATTTACCATTTACCATTTCTGGTTTTGGTAAATTAATTGCTAAGCATAAACGTTTATTAACCGCGCCAACAAGAGCCACCATAGAAGAAATTCTAGTGTTACCAGGAACCAAGGTAGTACCAAATACTGTGATTATGACCTTAAAGAACCCTGATTTATTGTTGCAAGTAAATAATGCACAAATGGAACTTGCCAGACACCATGCAAGTTTACGTGAATTAGTCATTAATCAAAAAAGTGATTACTTAGCGCATCAAGCTATTTTAGTACAAATAAAATCGAACTTAGCCGCAGCAGAGTTAAAGGTTGAAGCGCAATCTGGCTTGGCGGCGAAAGGCATAGTGTCATCACTCGACTTTAAGCGTTCACAACTTATGGCAACACAGTTAACCGAGCAACTTAGCATTGAACAACAAAGGCTTGCTCATTTAAACAGTGCTCATCAAGAAAAAATATCGGTTCAAGAACAATTTGCAAAACAGCTTGATGCCAACTTAGCATTGAAAGAATCTCTACAAGCAGGCTTAGTGATCCATGCAGATATAGAGGGCGTATTACAATCTATGTCTGTTACCTTAGGGCAAAGTGTTTCGGCAGGTGAGCAATTGGCACTGGTCGCAAGTGACAAAACCATGATAGCGCAATTACAAATTCCAGAGCGTGAATCGCAAGATATTGCTATTGGCCATGAAGCTGAAATAAACACTCGCAGCGCACTAGTTAGAGGAGTGGTAAATCGCATTGACCCCGTTATCACTAACGGTAGCGTGATTATCGATATTGATATTACCGGTGCGTTACCTGCAAATGCACGTCCTGAATTAAAAATTAAAGGTGTCATTGAAATAGGTATTATTCCCAATGCTCTTTATGTAAACCATCCCGTTGGTGTAAAAGCTAACTCAAGTAATCAGCTTTTTTCTTTACTTGCAAACCAACAAGCCGCAACATTACGCACCGTGAAGTTTGGTCGCGTTATTGGCAATAACATCGAATTACTTTCTGGTGCTAACAAAGGCGAACAATTTATTATTTCAGATACGTCTAGCTGGCCACAAAACAACACTATGACAATAACAGATTAACAAGGACTCAATCATGACCAAACAAGCACTTATCGAACTAAGAAACATCAGTAAAGTTTACTCAAAGATAGATATGGAAACTCATGCCCTTCGCGACATTAATTTATCAATATACGAAGGCGATTATTTGTCTATTTCTGGTCCTTCAGGCTGTGGTAAATCAACATTGTTATCATTATTAGGATTATTAGATACCCCTACAGATGGTAGTTACCTAATTAAAGGCCAACAAGTGGCGAACTTAACCGCAGACGATAGAGCTGAAATTAGAAACTTACATATTGGGTTTATATTTCAGGCATTTAACTTGATTGATGAAATTAGCGTTTATGATAATGTCGCATTGCCATTGAAATATCGTGAGCCAAAATTATCGGCAAAAGTAGTACACGAACAAGTAATGTCAAGTTTAGAAAAAGTTGAAATGCAGCATCGTCACACACATAAACCTAACCAGCTTTCTGGTGGTCAGCAGCAGCGTATTGCCATTGCACGTGCATTAGTGGGCAAGCCAAGTATTTTACTGGTCGATGAGCCGACTGGTAACTTAGACTCTAAAAATGGTGATTTAGTGATGGCTTTATTAGATAACTTGAATAAAGAAGGCACTACTATCTGCATGGTTACCCACGATCCAAGATATGCAGATCACGCTAAGATTAAATTGAATTTATTAGATGGAGTGATTTTAGATAACATTACATTAGATAATATGCCTGAAGACACAGCTTTACAGGAGGCCGTATGAATACGTTAATTAGCGAAATTAAAACCACGGCGGCTAGCTTATCTCGCGTTTCTGGTTTTGTACTTACTACAGTATTTACCCTGTCACTCACCTTAGGCATATTATTAGCAGCTTTTAGCCTTAATCACTTATTAATTTTTAAAGCGCTACCGTACCAAGATGCTGAACGTCTGATTTTAATGAAGCAAGAAATACAGCAGGGTGAAGTGGTTTATCAAAAAGCACAAATGTTTGTTGCCCAAAACTTAATGTATCAGCAGCAAAAAACTTTAGAAAGCATGTCACTCATCTACCGGAAACGTGCGGTCTTGGGGAGTCATGGTGATAAACCCTTAACAGAGGTGAGTTTTGTTACCCCTGAATATTTTGATATTTTAGCTACACCCATAGTATTGGGCCGAGCACTTAATCAACAAGAGCGGGTTGATAGCAATAAACCGAGTGCGGTGATCAGCGAACACTTATGGCAAACTTTATTTTCTCGAGACGACAACGTATTGAACCAAAGCATTACCTTAGGTAATGAGCAATATCAAATTGTTGGCGTTATCTCCAATGACTTTATTGAACCGAATCTGTTTGAAGAAGAAAAAAACAGTGAAGTATGGTTACCGTGGGATTTTCATGGTCAAGATATGCAAACCTGGCATAGTGCTCATTCAAGTACCGCCGCGTTAGGAAAAATGCATCCAGGTTCAACGAAAGCGCAAGTCAGTGAAGAGTTTAATCAATTAATTGAACCTATGTTTACTCAAAATGGCCGTACCGGTAATGAGAAGCATCAAGCCTTAGTCGCCTACTTCCAAAACCTGCAAGCGGCAATTATTGGTGATAAAAAATACATTGGTTTATTAGTATTACTCGGCGCAGGCGTATTACTACTTATTGCCTGTGCAAACATTATTAACCTATTTTTTTCCAGAGCGGCACAAAGACAAAGATCATTGGTTATTCAAGCAACGTTAGGGGCTAAACTAAAGCACTTATTCTTTAATATTTGGTTAGAGAGCCTATTACTTTGTACTGTGTCTATGATAATTGGATTAGTTATTGCTGGTTGGTCTATTGAACTATTACGCATTACCGCAGGCACTGTATTACCCCGATTAGCTGAATTGTCGTTAGATTTAACTGCCGTCGCCTTTGCTTGTGTATTAACGCTAACTTTATCATTAATTTTTGCCCTTATTACCTTAAAGCTGATTAACTACAAACAACTGATTTCACAGTTACAATCAAGTGGAAAAGGCACAGGTGCTCAAGCAAACAGTAAAGTACGTAACCTGTTAATTACCAGTCAAATTTGCTTAGCGACTTTATTATTACTGATCACTTCACTTATCATGAATAACGCCTTGCAAGTATTAAATCAGCCACTGGGTTTTGAACATAAAAATTTATACAGCCTTCGATTTGACATCGGCGATGCTTATCCAGAGCAAGAAGATGAAATGCAATTATCCCGAGAGCTAGTTCATGAACTACAAAGTATCGATGGCGTTGAATCTATATCACGGGCGTTAAACCCACCGATACGTGACGGTTTTTCTGCCACGCGAATTTTTGATGAAACTGAAAGTGCTATTGGGCAGTTTTCTTACACCACTATAGACACTAATTACTTTAATACCGTCGGCATAAAAGTAATTGCTGGCCGTACTTTCACCGACCAAGAAGTAAGAAACGATGAAGACGCGATTGTATTAAGCCAAGCTGCTGCAAAGCGATTGGGTCATAATGAAGACGTCATCGGTAAAGTGGTATATTCTGCTGGTGGCACAGCCTATAGCGTTGTAGGTATTGTCGAAGATATTAATAGCCCTTTTAGCGATGATAAAGCAAAAGGCTCAATGATGTATTTTACTTATTCTGGTAATAGAATGCATTTCAATATCAGAATGGAAGCGGGAAAAACCTTAGATAAGCTTGCTGTACTTAACTTAGTCGATGACAAGTTTTCTGACTTAAAAGTATGGAAATTTACGTCGCTATCAGATATCTACGAAGCGTTGGTTTACCATAACAAACTATCGTTATGGTTGAGTTTAAGTTTAGCTATTTTCGCTCTCTTGCTCGCTGCTGTTGGTATATATGGTGTCATTAGTTATAACAGTCAAATGCGTCGCTATGAACTAGGTATACGTATGGCATTAGGGGCAAAAAGCAGGCAAATATTGAA
>Ga0209396_1004122_pt1 | contig 14279 bp, 12 predicted proteins | sample GOMGulsemesocosm_6_FD_184638 | JGI IMG/M metagenome (GOLD analysis project Ga0209396, IMG submission 184638) | Methane-oxidizing microbial communities from mesocosms in the Gulf of Mexico - GOM8C Gulf of Mexico (SPAdes) (version 2) | ecosystem: Environmental > Aquatic > Marine > Cold seeps...
TGCAAGCCATCGTTTCAATGGGCAAAGATGAGATGGCAGAGATTTTCAGCGAACAACCCCAAATCACAGTACGCTGCGAATTCTGTAACTCTGGCTACGAAGTCACACAGGACGATATCAACGAATACCTCAGCGATAACAACGAAAATAACGATTCCCACACCCTGCACTAAGCATCGGTAACTATCAACCAAAGGGAGTACTCCCTTTGCCGTATTTACCCCATCAACATCCTTTGCTTAACTTATTGTTCTTTGGATAAGTCTCTGATGGTGCCTCGCGTTCAAACGGCTCCGTTTTATAGTTGCTACCGTGATGACTTTGCGGACCCCCACACATCCAGCGAAGTTAGAGCCTACCGCACCTGTATAGCGCGCTTCACACCATCGGTGATTTATCCATTTCCCGAGATCTACCAACAGCTAATTTTCAATACATTTACTGATAAAAGTCACAACTTATTCATATTTGATAATTATACTGGTGGGGATAAATAGCTTTTCAGCCATTACTTCAGGAGTTTAGAAAGAATGAACAAAGAGTTAGTGAAAACCCACATGACGTCTCCCGTTATTTCAATTTCCAGCGACACAAATCTGGCCGAAGCTCATAAAGCGATGGCTGACAACAAGGTTCGTCGCCTACCTGTGGTAGAGAATGGCAAGCTGACAGGCATCGTTTCTCTTAACGATGTATTGGAGGCCAAACCCTCTTCAGCATCTTCCTTGAGCGTTTGGGAACTCAACTATCTGGTTGCCAACCTGAAAATCAAAGACATTATGTGCGCCAATGTTTTTTCGATCTCTCCAGAAGCCACCATTGGCGATGCTGCAAAAATGATGCTAGAAAAGAAATTCAGCGGCATTCCGGTCACTGACAACGACAAGCTGGTCGGTATCATCACAGAATCTGATATTTTCCGCATGCTGGCGACAGCCTAGCAACAGCGTTTAGCCGGGCACCTCAGCCCGGCTAAACTCCTTAGTTCGATTAAAATCACACCCCTGATCAGTTATCACAACGCCTTTACTTAATTCTGATCCATAACAACCCATTTTCATCTAAAAGTCCTCAATATATTGCCAGTGCAGTCAACGGAGAAGCGTTTATAACTTGCGCTGCTAATAGTTACGGGTACTCACGTGATCCTGCAATGAGAAAAATCTGCCTGTAGCGAGCAAAGCGCTATTCTTTAACAACGATTAGAAGCCGTAGCGGAGGAAATTAACTCAGTGGTTACGCAGTTTTTTCGTTAGCCGGAATAGACATTAGCAGCTCACCCATCGCCAGCAGTTTTGCTGCCGGCATGGGGCGCGCATAGTAATACCCCTGCGCAAAATCACAGCCCTCTTTGCGTAAAATCTCTTCTTGCTGCTGGTTTTCAACACCTTCGGCAATAACCGCCAAGCGAAAGCTATGTGCCAACTCAATGATGCTACACACCAAAGCCAAATCGTCAGGATCATCCCTCAAATTGCGAATAAAGCTGCGATCAATTTTTAGCGTGTCGACGGGTACCTTTTTCAGGTAACCCAACGATGAGTAGCCGGTGCCAAAGTCATCCAGTGCCAGCTTGAAGCCTAAGTCATGTAGTTCATGCAATGTTTGAATGGTGGCTAGGTCGCGACCATCAATAAACATGCTTTCAGTAATTTCAATCTCAATACACTGGCAACGCACATTACGCTCGGCAACGATGGAGGTCACCCGCTCCACCAGGTTTTCATCACGAAACTGTCGCGCAGAGAAGTTAACCGAAATAGATTCCAGCCCTTTATAATGCTGTTTAAAACGCGGGTAATCCTTGCAAACCTGATCAAGCACAAACTCGCTCATCGGAATAATTAACCCTGAACGCTCCGCAACAGGAATAAACTCGTCCGGCATCACCATACCCATCTCTGGATGCTTCCAGCGCAGTAATGCCTCTAGCTTGTACACACTTTTGTCGCTCAACAACATAATGGGCTGGTAATAAACCTCCAGCTCATTCATGCCCAGGGCTTTGCGCAACTCCACCTCGAGTTTATGATTCTTTTCAATATCCTCGTTCATCGTCCCTTTGAAGAATTGATAGTTGTTACGTCCCAACTCTTTGGCGCGATACATAGCAACATCGGCATGACTGATCAGGTTATCGGTGGCCGAGGCATCATCCGGATAAACTGAAATGCCGATACTGCAGGACATGGAAAAGGAAATATTTTCGTTACTGATTTCGTGAGTAATTTCCTTGAGGATATTGCGTGCTACCTGTTCCGGAGCATGAGCATCGGAAATATCACTCAGGGCGATAATAAACTCATCCCCACCCAGTCGGCCGAGAATATCATTTTTCCGTACACACTTGATCAGCCGGTTAGCGATGATTTTCAGCACATAATCACCTGCCGCATGCCCTTGCTGGTCATTAACCAGCTTGAAGTTATCCACATCAATGAACATCACCGCCAGACGCTCATTATTACGCTCGGCATGGTGCAACGACTGCTGTAAACGATTCATAAAAGCGGATCGATTAGGCAATTTCGTCAATGAATCGGTGGTCGCCTGCCGCAGGATCACCTCTTCAGTAACTTGTCGATCCAACTCATACGCCGCGCGTGCAGAAAGCGAATCAACAATCAGCCCGGCAGTTTCAGCCTGCTCAAAAGAACCACGACTCATCACGGCCAAATTTCCAACCACTGCCCCACTACTATCCAACATTCGGGTGCCGATATAGGACTGTATACCAAGATCGATCAACTCCTGGTCACCGGGGAACAGCCCCTGCACATTGCCGTCATAAACCTGCGTGCCACTCTCGACAACTATCTCACAGGGCGTTCCCGCCAACGGGTAATACATGCTTTCCAGCAATTTGCCATCTTTCATCAGCGCCAGCGTCTGCACACCGGTACCATGCTCCACCAGTCGGCCAACCAACACCATATCGGCGCCCAGCGATTCATTAAGAAATTTCGATAACGTATAAAAAAACTGCTCACCCTGTAAGCCTGACACCTCTTTAGCAATAATCTGCAACAGCGTGGTAATACGTTTACGTTCGCGTGATTCCTGTTGCAGTACGTCGTTGGCCAGATCCAGCGCTTCAGTTCGCTGTGCAACTAGGTTATTTAAACGGGTTTCATACTTCTCAATAGAGCGAGCCATGCCGGTCATCGCTAATGCCAAACCACCCATTTCATCACGTCGTCTGGCAACCGGACTAACGGCCAAATCGTCAATACTCCTAAATTCACGCGCAGCAAATCGGCCGGCAAATTCATCAAACACAGCAACAGGTTCAAGCACCTGTTGACGCAACACACGGAATAAAAAAATCAGTTCAAGTAACAGCGATAGCAAGCCAATTAACGCAACGATATAAACCGTTTTCAAGGCCGCCATGGCCATCAGGCCATGAGGATAAACCGTTACAAAAACCCACTCAGGGCCCTTAATACGAGTCACCGCCAACTTAGCGTTCACAAAATCATCGTTAAGAATAAAGCCCCGCTCGTCAATTTCTGCCAAATCTTTTGTCAGCCTAGCAACAATATGCTCCAGCCCCTCATCATTCGTTTCCGACACATGCAGCAAACCTTTGCGTAAGCGCAACAAATCAACCTGCTGCGGGTGTGCAATAATCCGGCCGTCAGCTCGAAAAATGAAATTATAGGCGCCATCAAGGTGATCATTGAGCACCTGCTCAAACAGCCTGTTAAGCAGAATATCGGTGCCAATATTAATCAGGTGCTCGCCTTCTGCATCCACTGGCGTTACCAACGACACCATCCACTCACCGGCGGTCTGATCAAAATAAAGCCCTGTCCAAACCGGTTGGCGTAACGGATTGTTCGTCGAATTAGCAACGTACACCCATTCTTCCGTATTAACATCCAGCTCAGCATCCGCCTGCGCGCCCCAGCGGATACCCGGCCAATACACCAAATTCACATTTTCAGGCATCGATACATATAAATTATCAAAATCCATCGCCCAAGCATCCGCATAACGATCAATCAGATCATAAGTTAGCAGCAGCTTATTCTGGAAGCGGCGAGTGTCAGGCGCGTTACGCCCTACATAGCCAGTAATATACTGACTTAGCGTGCCATCAGTACGAGCGACACCATCATAGGCGTTTTCATACAATCGCCACGTTCCGTCAGGGCGATGTTTGAACAGTGAAGCAAAACGCGCCTCATGATCGGCATTCTCATGTTGAGGCCAGGTTTTCAAAAAGGTCTTTTTGAAGGTGGTATGATTACTTTGCGCAGACAAAAAAGTCACACTTTCCTTCTGGCCACGCTCAACAATGTATTTTTGCAGGCTATCATCAACCCGCTCATTGAGAACTGAAAAAATATGGAAGTAGGTAAAAGCGGCCGCCACAGCAATAATAATGGCAATACGCACGCCCATTTTCAGCAACGTTTTCTTTGCCAAAGAAGAATGCATCCATTCAGATAGCGGACGTGTTTTTTGCCGTTTAGGTGACTCGTTCATGCCTTCTTCTAGGGTATTATTTCCGTTAAATACAGATCTCTGCTTTCCTTAGCAAACCCGTACAGCCTCTCTTTAAGGTTGCAGGCCTAAACAAAACTCGCAGACAACTTAAAGCATAGTTTTAAATCACACTATTTTCCATGTAGCTATGGGCTTATATTTCGTGACCTAAAACACCTTCAAACAAATAAATAGCTTCAAGATCAACGTCGTTTTTATTATGATCATGGGCTTTTATGACCTTTCAGGATTGCTAGCTTGTCTGATACCTTCCAACAGCGCTTGAACCTGCTGCGTAGCGCACCCATTTTGTCGCAGCTGACCCATATCAAGCGGGGTATCGAAAAGGAGGCCCTACGCGCCAAGTCCAATGGCAAACTAGCCCAGACGCCACACCCGGAAAAGCTCGGATCAACACTGACACATCCAAGCATCACTACCGATTATTCCGAAGCGCTACTTGAATTTATCACCCCGGCATTGGAATCTCCGCAGGCGGCAGTAGATTACCTGCGCGACGTCCATAGCTATGCCTACAGCTGCCTTAATGACGAGTTAATCTGGCCTGCCAGCATGCCCTGTATTCTTGATGGCGAAGATTCAATTGCCATCGCCGAATACGGCGACTCCAACATCGGCACACTCAAACATGTCTATCGTATTGGCTTGGCCCATCGATATGGAAAGACCATGCAAGCCATCGCAGGCGTGCACTATAATTTCTCCTTACCGACCAGCTTCTGGCCTCTATTCAAGGCTGCACTAGGAGAAAACAACTCCGATCAGGATTTTCAAACCTCACAATACTTCGCCCTGATCCGAAATTTCCACCGTTACTCGTGGCTCACGCTCTACTTGTTTGGCGCCTCGCCAGCGCTATGCACATCCTTTTTGGAGTCGCAATCGCCCGAAGGGCTATCTCATCAGCTGGATAAAATTGATGATCACACCTTGTATAGCCCTCAGGCCACCAGCTTACGCATGGGAGACCTCGGCTATCAAAATGATGCTCAGCAAGGCATCAATGTCTGTTATAACTCGCTGGAACGCTATGTCGACGGACTAGGTAAAGCCATCAATACGTCTTTATCGGCCTATGAAAAATTGGGTGTAAAAGTAGATGGCCAATATCGCCAGCTCAACACCAACATACTGCAAATTGAAAACGAATATTACAGCGATATTCGTCCTAAACGCGTCACCCCCTCCTGCCAAAAACCCTTACATGTACTCGCGAAACAGGGTGTGGAATATATCGAGGTGCGCAATCTCGACATCAACCCCTTTTTGCCCACCGGTATAGATGAGCAGCAAATCCGCTTTATGGATGCATTTCTGCTATTTTGCCTATTGGAAGACAGTCCCTCCTGCGAAGCGGAGCAAGAAAAGCTCAATGTCCACAACAAGACATTAGTGGTTAATCAGGGCCGCGCTGATAATTTGCAACTGTTTATAGAGAACGGGAAAACTCAACCGCTTCAAGAATGGGGTGGGCAGCTGTTGGATAGAATTGAGTCCGTCGCAACCTTGCTCGATGAAGCCCACGCACAGCAGGGCTTAGAGCGGACAACTGGCAGTTATGTCTCTGCTGTTATCGCACAACGCCAAAAATTACTGGATAGCAGCCTGACACCTTCAGCACAACTACTCAGCGCCATGCAGGGTAAAAAGTCCTTTGTGCAGGTTTGCCTGGAGCAGGCTCGCCGTCACAAAACTCACTTCCAGAACAATCCAGCCAGCGCACAAACTCTGGCGGACTTTAAACAGCAATCAACGCAATCATTGCTAGATCAAAAAACTATCGAAGCCGCAGACAACAAGAGCTTTGATGAATTTCTAGCCCATTACAACGCGCTTTAAGCATTTAAAATAACTCACCCATAAAAAAGCCGCCCAATGAGCGGCTTTTTTGTTTTACTCGTTAAGGGTCTTTTTTAGCTAGCGCTGAACAAAGAAGGCGCTGAACAGCACATCATCTATCATATCTTTGCCACCCTCTTCCTCTTCCTCCATAACAGCCCTCATGTCTGCCAGCACCTGTTGACGTAGCGCCTCACGTGGAGCGCCCGCAGCAATACTAGCATCCGTCTGTTGGCCCAATAGCATTACCAAAGTATGGCGCAAGGAAGGGAAGTGATGGAATACCTTTTGAAAATCCTCCTGTGACCCCACCTGCAGTGAAACTTCAGCCTTGATATAACTCATGCGCCCAACACCACCGTAATTGGTCACAACAGCTGGCTTGATATCCAGATAACGAACATCTTCAACTGCTTCGCCCTCTTCCTCATCTTCAGCATAAACGGGAGACACCAGCAGCGGAACCAACAAAAACATCAGTAAAATTTTGAATTTCATGCGTTAAAAAACCTTTATTTGAATCTTAATATTTCAATTGCGCATCTCGCGCCTATAATTCGCTATATCCTCCACAAGTATAGATGCCATCTTAAGGCTCTCAAGATTATTTATGATGATTTTTAAATCCTCCCGCGCGCTCTGCACTTTGGGCCTCGTCGCCTGCGTTGCGCTGATCACCACTGCCTTTTATATGCAATACGTGATGGGACTCGACCCCTGCCCTCTATGCATGATGCAACGCATCGTAATATATGTGCTGGCGGCAACGTTCCTATTGGCCATTCTTCATAAACCCGCCATTACCGGACAACGTATTTACGCCACGCTGATCACCCTGTTCGCTCTGCTAGGCGCGGCTTTTTCCAGCCGTCAATTATGGTTACAAAGCCTGCCTCCTGAAGAGGTTCCGGCCTGCGGCCCCAGCCTGGAATACATGCTCGACGTTTTACCCTGGGCAGATGTGTTAAACGCTATGATGTACGGCACCGGCGACTGCGCCAAAGTTGCCTGGACCTTTTTATCGATCAGCATTCCTGGCTGGACCTTGATTGCATTTGTCTGTTTTGCGCTGCTGGGCCTTATGCAATGGCGACGTCGGCCGATTTAACCTTTACTCACTTATTCATCAGGCAACAGAGCAGCCCATGACCATTTTCAGCACATCGCCCCGTTTATTAAAAACGCTTATCGTACTGTTATTGGGCCTGACGCTGGCTGCCTGTGATAAAGCAGAAAAGCCTACTGATCGCTGGGAAACGGCTATACAAGGCCTGTATACCGCCGCGCTCTCCAGTGATGGTAAATACGGCATAGTCGGCTCCATCCAGCATGGCGCCAGCCTGTGGGATATGAAACGCAAGGAACGCCTGTTTAACTGGAACCACGCCAAAGGCGAATACACCCTGCTGACCAGCGCCGCCTTCTCCCCCGATGGCCGTTACGCTGCTACCGCTTCGGATCGCACCATCGTCTTGTGGGAAACAGCCACCGGTGCTCCCGTGTGGTTCTGGACAGCACCTGGCGATATTCTCAGCATGGCACTGACACCCAATGGCGACTATGCCGCACTGGGGCTAGCCAGCCACATGGCTGTACTGTTTGACATTAAAAATGGCGGCGTAAAACGTACCTTTAATCACAACGAAAAAGTCCGCAGCATCGCTCTTAGCGCCGACGGCACCCGTCTGTTAACCGGGTCAGATGACTATACCGCTCGACTGTGGAATATCGAAACCGCTGAAGTACTGCAGACCTGGACTCATGAAAACAACGTTATCACCACCGCGTTATCCGATAACGGCCGCTTCGCATTCACGGCTGCGCAGGCCGACAAAGCCAATGTATGGGATGCCAACAGTGGTGCGTTGATACAGCCGCTGCCAATTAAAAAAGGTTCCTACATTATGGGCGCCGCCTACACCTCCGCACGCTTCTCATCAGATGACAGCAAATTAATGACCGGCACCAATAGTCAGCTGGTGCAGTTATGGGATATAAAATCCGCTCAGCAATTAAAACGCTGGCGCATTACTAAGAAAGACGAATGGAAACCCACTTCAGCGGCTGTGTTGGCAGTAGCCTTTAGCGGTAGCGGAAAATACGTCGTAATTGGCTCGAATGGTTTGAGTTATAAACTGCAATAACCCACCAACCACAACATCGAAGCTGACACCGCTTTCACTCCCTTTGCGCAGCCAAGCACTGCAGAAATCAACCGAAGTAGCGCGAGGTTGTCTGAACCTGAAGAGCCGCTTTTTTAAAAACACTAGGGCAGCGCCGGTTAATTTCGAAACGCACAGAGAATCAAGCGCATCAGGCAAGGTGAACTGCCAAGCAAGAGAGAATTCCCTCCCTTATCTTCGCAGCAAGCGAAAGCCATTAAAAATTTAGATCTCAAAAACTGCAGCCCCCAACTGTTGCGCATGCCGACTCACCAAATCTTCAGGCAATGACAACATCTGCAAGTAAGCCCGCAGATTCCACACCGCCAACTGCTGAAGAGACAATTCACCTGACGCCACGGAAAACTGTGGTAATAATGAATAAAGAATATCCTGCTCAACCCGCTCAGCATCCAGCTCTGATTGTTTAACTGCCTTGTACAAACTATCACTCAGACCAGACTGTTTAACCCCAAAACGCGCCTGCCGTAACGGCACAATCACCTGCTCGTGCCAACACAAAAACTCCGCGTGGTGTAACACCAGATCATGATCAAACAGGCGGTTTTCTGAGGCCAGCCACAATGCAAACAGTACAACATTCACATTAGCACCGGCATCCTCCTGCAATTGCAGGCACTGCTGCTGCACCGGTGTTTTAGCGTAACGCTTAAGTGAAAAGTCCCAGAAAGGATTAGCGCTCATCGTCTACAACGCAAGCTATTCAGCCGAAGGCTGCAATGGATAAAACTCGCTGGGGATTTCATGCACCCAGCCCTCAGGGCCTTCAGCACGTCTCTCCTGAATGTCTAGCAGACGTTGTTTCAGGGCAACGGCAATATTACCTTCCGGATTAGCCAGCGCATAACGGGTGCCATCATGCTCGCCCAGCTCACGAATCGGATTCACAATCGCCGCCGTGCCGCAGCAGAAAGCTTCGCTACAACGACCGTCTTTGATCTTCTCAATCAGTTCATCAATATCCAGCGCCTGCTGGCTAACCTCCAGCCCCATTTCATTGGCCAGATCAATAATGGAAGAACGTGTTACGCCCTCCAGCAGCGAGCCGGTCGGCGTTGGCGTGAACAATTTACCTTCCACCACGGCAAAGAAGTTCATCACCGACAGCTCTTCAATGTTGCGACGTCCATTAGGATCCAGCCACAGTGACTGATCAAAACCCAGTGACTGAGCGTGGGTGCGCGAAGCAAAGCTTGCAGCGTAGTTACCACCGGTTTTCACACCGCCGGTGCCACCCAATGCCGCACGGGTAAATTCCCGCTCAATCAACACACTCATTGGATGCAACTGGATTGCCTCGGAAGGGCTGGCAATGACCATAAAGGCAAATCGATCCGAACCGGTCACTTCCAGGCTTGGTTCAGTGGCAAACATAAAAGGACGTAAATAAAGCGACTGTCCGGACTCACCAGGAATAATATTTTCACAATAAGCCGCCATCCGATAAACGCCCTCCATGAATAATTCCTGTGGAATTTCCGGCATCGCCATACGCCGCGCTGATAGATTAAAACGTTTCCAGTTACGCTCTGGGCGGAACAAACTACCCTGTTCCTGATCAACACGATAAACCTTCATGCCCTCGAAGATTTCCTGCCCGTAGTGCAGCACTTTAGCGCTCGGCGACAGTTCAATTTTACGCGTAGGTTCCAGCGTGCCCGAACTCCACAGACCATCCATATATTCCGCCCAGAACATAATCGGCCCGGGCAGGCGACCAAAGCCCAGCTGCTCAGGTGTTTCATAGCCATAAACGGCAGCCATGGTGTCGGGGTGGATATGGCAATCTGTCATTCGTTTGTACTCCGTAATCAGATAATTTCAATAGTGTGGAGGGCTGATTATGCCCGCACATAAAACTCAAACATGCATCAATCTGGGTGGGTATTTCAAAGGTTAGTCATTGTCATAATAGTGTCACATCTAAAGGCTCTAATGTACTATTCCAAATAAATGAGTGATACCAATCAATATGGCTAACGAAACAATTCTGATTGTTGATGATGAAGACTCCATCCGTGACATGATCGCCATGTCACTGGAGTTAGCTGGCTACCAATGTTTGCATGCGGGTACCGCACTTGAAGCCCATACACTAGTTGTAGAACACCGCCCCGATCTGATTTTACTGGACTGGATGATGCCCGGCATCAGCGGTATTGAACTGGCAAGACGCCTGCGCCGCGAAAGCGCTACCAAGAACACGCCTATTATCATGCTCACCGCCAAAGGCGAAGAAGACAACAAAATCGAAGGCCTAGACAGTGGCGCCGACGACTACATTACCAAGCCATTTTCCACCAAGGAACTAACCGCTCGTATCAAAGCATTACTACGACGCAGCGGATCAGAGGAAGAGGCGTCATTGGAATATAACGGGTTGGCCATCGACCCTATTGCTCACCGCGTCACCGTCAAAGGCGAACCGCTTAAATTAGGGCCAACCGAATACCGTATGTTGGAATTTTTTATGGCGCACCCAGAGCGCGCCTATTCACGAGAACAGTTGCTCGACGGCGTTTGGGGCGGTACTGTATACATCGACGACCGCACCGTTGACGTGCATATCCGCCGCCTACGTAAGGCATTGTCGGAATTTGGTTTTGATAAATATATTCAAACTGTGCGCGGCACCGGTTATCGGTTTTCGGCAAATCCAGAGACATCCTAAATCCTGATCTGACGGCCTACGCGGAACACAATTAGTGAATTACGATCCCTCCTCTGAAATACGCCATATCATTATCATCCTGGCGGTCAGCCTAGTCATTGGCCTGGCAATAGATGCGCTTGCCTGGACGCTAGTCATCAGCCTCAGCGGCTATATTATCTGGAACCTGCGCCAATTATTCCGCCTTTACCATTGGCTGAAAAAAGACTCCCCCTCTGACCCTCCTGACAGCCATGGCTTGTGGGGCACCACCTTTGATCACATCTACAAGTTACAACAGGGGCAGCTCAAATACCGCGCCCGCCTGAAACGCGTAATCAAACGTTTTCGCGACTCCACCTTCGCCCTCAAAGAGGGTTTTGTCATGCTCGATGAACACGGCAACATTGATTGGTGGAACCCGGCTGCCGAAAAAATACTTGGCCTGCGCGCGCCTTACGATAGCAACCAGCTCATCACCAACCTGATACGCCATCCCAAATTCATCAGCTACTTTGAAAGCGAAAACCATGAGCGCGCGCTGGAAATTCCTTCGCCCCTCAACACCGACATTACGCTGGAGTTTCAGATCACCCGCTTCGGCAAACAGGATCATCTGATAGTGGTGCGAGACATCACTGAATTAAAACAGCTGGATAAAATGCGTACCGATTTTGTTGCCAACGTATCCCATGAGCTACGCACCCCCCTGACAGTGATCGATGGCTATCTTGAAACTATGACCGACAACATCGAGACATTAAGCCCGCCCTGGCACAAGCCCGTTAATCAAATGAGCGAACAGACCCGCCGCATGTCGTCACTGGTTAATGATCTGCTGCTGCTATCCCGCATTGAATCTCGTGATACCCACATCCGTCATACTCCAGTTGATGTTGGCTCGATTATCACCGGTATTCGTTCTGATCTTTCGACATTGCTGGCAGAAAAACAGCAAAGTATCAGCATTGAGTTAGCGTCAAACAAACAACTGCTAGGCCCCAAAGAGCAGACCTACAGCTTAATCAGCAACCTGATCACCAACGCCAGCAAATATTCGGGCGAAGGCGCAAGTATTAAAGTGGTCTGGCAAGATACCGATGAAGGCGCTCAGTTAAGCGTCGAAGATAACGGCATCGGCATCTCGCCCATAGACATCCCTCGCCTGACCGAGCGCTTCTACCGGGTGGATCGTGGGCGTGCACAGGCTATTAAAGGCACGGGGTTAGGACTGGCTATTGTAAAACATGCGCTGATTAACCTTGATGGCACGCTGGATATTCAAAGCACGGTGGGCGTTGGCAGCACCTTTAGCTGCCATTTTCCAGAGCACCGATTGCAGGAACTAAAGCAGCAGGCGAGTTAAAATCCGGTAGGATTTCCAGTCATAAAAAAGCACCGCATGCGGTGCTTTTTCTTTGCCAGTACCGTTAAAAAACTCGCTTAATCCGCCTTCGCTTTACGTTCCATCTGCTCATAGCTGACGTGACGCACATCCTTGCCTTTCACCAGATAAATCACGTGCTCGGCAATGTTACGGGCATGATCGCCCACTCGTTCCAGTGACCGTAGCGCCCAAATCACATTGATCACACGGCTAATGCTGCGCGGGTCTTCCATCATAAAGGTGATCAGTTCACGAATCGCTGTAGCATATTCCATATCCACCGCTTGATCGGCACGGGCCACTTCCAGCGCCTTGTCCACGTCAAATCGAGCAAAGGCATCCAGCGCATTGTGCAGCATTTCGCGTACTAATCCGGTGATATGACGAACTTCCACATAACCGCGTGGCGACTGGCCATTTTCTGACAGTTGAATCGCCATTTTGGCAATACGCTTGGTCTCATCACCAATACGCTCCAGGTCGTTGTTGGCCTTGCTGACCGCAATCACCAGGCGTAGATCACTGGCAGCGGGCTGTCGACGCGCCAAAATACGTGCGCACTCTTCATCAATCGACATTTCCATACGATTGATCTGCTCATCATTGCTCATCACCGTTTCGGCCAACTCACTATCGGCTTCAACTAATGACTCCATGGCATCGTTGATTTGATTCTCAACTTGCCCGCCCATTTCCAGCAGGTGTTTTTTTACTTCATCCAGCTCTTCGTTGAATTGCTGCGAAATGTGATGTGAATAGGTGTCTTTGTTGACCATGTTGTCTCCGTGGGCTCGCGCCCAAGTCAAAATATCAATTGTAGGCAAGAATTCAGTCTTGCATGTCAGGCTAATACCCGATAAAGCGGGGCACGCTGAGCCTGACCCTCTGGTTAGCCGTAACGACCAGTAATGTAATCTTCCGTTTGTTTCTTGGTTGGGTTGGTAAACAGGGTATCGGTATCACCGTATTCCACCAGATTACCCATATACATAAAGGCAGTGTAATCGGAAACCCGCGCCGCCTGTTGCATGTTGTGCGTTACGATAACAATGGTGAATTTGGACTTCAGTTCGTAAATCAGTTCTTCAATTTTCAAGGTTGAAATCGGGTCCAGCGCCGACGCTGGCTCATCCAACAGTAATACTTCAGGCTCGACAGCAATGGTGCGAGCGATCACCAGACGCTGCTGCTGACCACCGGACATGCCCAGCGCGTTTTCCTGCAAACGGTCTTTTACTTCGTCCCACAGCGCTGCGCCTTTCAAAGCCCACTCCACTCGCTCATCCAGCACCCGTTTCTTTTTAATGCCTTGAATACGTAGACCATAGGCTACGTTTTCATAGATGCTTTTCGGGAAGGGGTTCGGCTTCTGGAACACCATGCCAACTCGGCGACGCAAATCAGCAACTTCGACTTTTTTATCAAAGATATTCTGGCCATCCATTTGGATCTGACCTTCCACTCGCACGCCATCAACCAGATCATTCATGCGATTGAAGCAGCGCAGTAGCGTTGATTTACCGCAACCACTTGGGCCAATAAAGGCGGTTACGCGCTTCTTGGGGATTTCCAGCTTAATGTTATGCAGTGCCTGTTTTTCACCATAAAAAAGGCTCAAGTCATCCACCTTCAGGCACATCTCTTCCTGATCCAGCGATAGCTTTTGGTTATCGCGGTTTAATGCCGACATATCAATGGCGTGTGT
>Ga0209396_1004123_pt1 | contig 14279 bp, 16 predicted proteins | sample GOMGulsemesocosm_6_FD_184638 | JGI IMG/M metagenome (GOLD analysis project Ga0209396, IMG submission 184638) | Methane-oxidizing microbial communities from mesocosms in the Gulf of Mexico - GOM8C Gulf of Mexico (SPAdes) (version 2) | ecosystem: Environmental > Aquatic > Marine > Cold seeps...
TGAACGTGTCGGTGGCTCTCGTACCATTACAACCAATGTACGTTTAATCGCTGCAACGAACGAAGACTTACCTACGTTAGCCGATGCTGGTGGATTTAGAGCCGATTTACTCGACCGCTTAGCCTTTGATGTTATAACTTTACCCCCGTTAAGAGAACGAATTGAAGACATTTTATTGTTGGCTGAAAGCTTCGCTATTAATATGGCTCGTGAATTAGAGTTTGAATTATTCAGTGGTTTTACAGAGAAAGCGAAGCGCTCGATGCTTGAATACCATTGGCCTGGTAATATTCGTGAGTTAAAAAATGTTGTTGAACGTAGTGTTTATCGCTGTAACAACCCACATTTACCCGTTCACGATTTAGTCATTGATCCCTTTGAGTCTCCATACAGACCAACACAGCGAATCAAAACACAAGATAGGGTTGTAGTCTCCACTCCAACAACATCTTCAACAGAAATTGATGAAGATAAACTTAAAGAGATTGTCCAACAAATAAAGCCGATTCAAAAAGCCATAGAGTTCCCTTTGTCTTTAAAAGAATTATCACAAGATTATGAAATTGAACTTATTCAGTCAGCTTTGGAAAATTGTCAATATAATCAAAAGAAAACGGCTGAAGCGCTTGAATTGACCTATCATCAATTAAGGGGCTATCTAAAAAAATATAATTTACTTGATACTAGCTCGCTAGAAAATGCGATTGAAGAAGCATAACAGGTTATTTGTTGATGATGTGTTTCCATAAAAAACGATTAACTTCACTATTTTTACTTTGTTGTTTAGCAAGTTTACCTGCGTGTGATGGTGATGGTGAAAATAAGCAATCGTTAAGTAAAAATAGTATTATTTATTGCTCTGAAGGGGCGCCTGAGAGTTTCAATCCACAAACGGTTACTTCTGGTACCACAATAGATGCAACCTCAAACCAATTATATAACCGCTTAATCTCATTCAAAGGTGAACAAAACACCATTGCACCTTCTCTAGCAAAGTCATCACATGTAACTCGTGATGGTAAGATGATCACCTTCTATCTAAGAAAAAATGTCGCGTTTCATCAAACCGACTATTTTACCCCAACACGCTTTTTCAACGCTGATGATGTACTCTTTAGTTTTAATCGAATACTATCGATAGATCACCCTTATCATCATATTTCCGGTGGTAAATATCCATTTTTCCAAAGTGTTAATTTTTCATCTGTCGTAGAAAGCATAGAAAAAATTAATGACTACACCGTCCGCTTTAAATTTAAATATGCTGATAGTTCAATATTATCGAATTTGGCGAGTGATTTTGCCGTTATTTTATCTAAAGAATATGCCGACAACTTAGCACTTAAAAATCAGCAACATAAAATAGACACATCACCTATTGGTACAGGGCCCTTTAAATTAAAAGAGTATCGCCCTGGTGCTTTTATTCGTTATGCACCGCATGAAAATTACTGGGATAAAAACACTTCACTAGAGCAACTTATTTTTGATATTACCCCCAGTAATACGGGTCGATTAACAAAATTGCTCGCCGGCGAATGTGATGTTATTGCTTTTCCGATTGCCCACCAAAAGATCAAAAGTAAAGCCGCGTTAAAACTTGAAGCCGTAACATCATTCAATGTCGCTTATCTAGGTTTTAATACGCAAAAGCCTCCTTTTAATAACGTAAAAGTTCGACAAGCTGTTGCATTAGCCGTGAACAAAAAAGCGATTATCGACACGGTTTATCGTGGGAAAGCGGATATAGCACATAGTTTATTACCAGCAACCTCTTGGGCCTATAATAAAAACATTCTCCCTCAACCTTTTGACATAAAAAGGGCAGAAGACTTATTGAAAGATGCAGGTTTCCCTCAAGGTTTTACCATGAATTTATGGGCTGTACCTGTACAGCGAGCCTATAACCCCGACGCTATTACCATGGCAAAGTTAATTCAAGCAAATTTGAAAAAAATAGGTATTAAAGTTGTCATAGAGAACTCATTAGATATGGGGACTTTTCTCGAGTTGTTATCTCGAGGTGAGCACCAAAGTGTTTTACTCGGATGGTCGGCAGACCATCTTGACCCAGATAATTTTTTCACCCCTTTATTAAGTTGCTCTGCTGCATTAAGTGGTAATAATAGAACGTTTTGGTGTAATGATGAATTTGATGATTTTATACAGAAAGCATTAAAAACTACAAATATAAGCCAGCGAAAAACGTTTTACGATAAAGCGCTTGCCATTATCGCAGCAGAAGTTCCTCTAATTCCGATTGCCCACTCGAAACGATTTCAAGCAAGACATAGTAGTGTTTCAGGGAAATTACTCTCACCTTTTGGTGGGATAGATTTTAGCGAGGTAAGTAAAAACTAATTATGCTGATATTTAGCTTACGTCGACTAAATCTATTTATTTTTACTATGTTTCTATTAAGCTTATTATCTTTTAGTTTGAGTTTTTTATTTCCTGGTGATCAATTAATAAATATTTCAGGCCAGATCAATGCTACTCCTGAACAACTCTCCCTACTAGCCGAGCAATACCGAAGTCATAGTAATATTTTTCAACAGTATCTCGCTTATGTGGATAAATTATTTCACGGTGAGCTAGGCCTATCAATGGCAAGTCAGCAACCCATAAGCACGGAAATTATAAGCTTTTTACCTGCAACTATTGAATTGTCGATAGTCGCGTTACTAATCGCTATGATGACAGGTATTCCTATTGGCTTTATTGCTGCTATCTATCACCGAAAAATGGCAGACAACATAATTTTAAGTGTTTCAATGATCGGCTATTCTATTCCAGTATTTTGGTTAGGATTGTTGGCAATTCTAATTTTTTCAATTCAATTAGGTTGGCTACCGTCAGCCGGACAAATCAGCTTATTATTCGAAGTTGAGCATATTACAGGCATTCAATTTATTGATATTTTGTTGAGTGATAGCCCTTATAAATGGCAAGCATTTCAAAATGCCAGCAGTCATATTTTTTTACCTGCCTGTGTTATTGCTCTAGCCCCTGCCACGATTTTTGTTCGTTTAGCTAGAACCGCCATGATGGATGTCCTCGACAGTCAGTATATTCGAGCTGCAAAAGCAAAAGGATTAAGCTTTTGGCAAATGATTTATCATCATGCAATACGTAATGCTATGGTTCATGTTATTCGTGATGTTGGCCTGCAATTCGCAAACCTAGTGACATTAGCTATGGTCACTGAAGTGATATTTAGCTGGCCTGGCATTGGCCGTTGGTTAATTGAAAGTATTTCTCAGCGTGATTACACAGCTATTCACGGTGGTTTGCTCGCGTTATCTAGCTTTATTTTTGTTGTTCACATAATAACCGACTTTATTTATGCTGCACTCAACCCGTTAGCAAGAGAGAACAAGCATGGCTCGTGATAAAATATATTCAGAAGAAGAGTTCCCTTCTCCGTTATTGCAGCTTTGGTATAACTTTAAACAGACACCTGTGGTAATGATTGGTTTTAGCTGTTTCTTATTTCTTACGCTGCTCGCTATTTTTTCCCCATTATTAACTCCCTATACTTCAGTTGAAAATAATTTATCCTATTTGTTACTGCCTCCTGCCTGGCACCCTGATGGTAATGTCAGCTTTTTACTCGGCACCGACAATTTAGGCAGGGACATGTTATCGCGTTTGATACACGGCACATCACTTACTTTTGGCCTCAGTTTTATTGTAGTACTTATCTCATTGGTGATTGGTGTTGTTATTGGCTCTATTTCTGCTCTAACCTCTGGTATAAAGTCTAGCTTTTTGAATCATTTCCTTGATGTTATTTTATCTATCCCTTCATTATTACTCGCCATTGTTATTGTCGCGATATTAGGCCCTGGACTTAGTAATACTCTATGGGCAATTATCATGGTATTGATCCCACAATTTGTGCATATCACTCGTAATGCCGTTACCGAAGAATTCAAGAAAGACTATGTATTAGCTTCTCGACTTGATGGAGCCAGTTCATTGAGAATATTGCATTACTCTGTATTTCCTAATATTGTTGAGAAATTAATTAGTCAAGCAACGTTGGCACAGTCTGCAGCAATATTAGACATTGCAGCTTTGGGCTTTCTTGGGTTAGGTGCACAAATTCCTATGCCAGAATGGGGCGCAATGCTAAAAAGTGGCATCGACTTATTTTATATTGCTCCTTGGACAGTTTATTTACCGGGCTTGGCCATACTTTTTTCGGTTGTTGCCACCAACTTAGTTGGTGAAGGTATGAGACACGCGTTGAAAATGCGTAAGGAAGCCTAATGAACCTTCTAGATATTCGAAATTTATCAATCGTCTTGAAGTCAGAAACTAGCCCTATTTTAGCCGTTGACCGTGTCAGCCTAACCATGAAAGAAGGTGAAGTTCGCGGTTTGGTCGGTGAGTCAGGTTCAGGTAAATCATTACTTGCTCAGGCCATTATTGGTGTGCTTGACGATAAATGGCAAGTTGATGCTGATAGATTTCATTGGCGTGGGCAAGATTTAATGCGCATGACACTTGATGAAAGGAAAGCGATCATATCAAAAGATGTCGCAATGATTTTCCAAGAGCCGATGGCATGTTTAGATCCAACAATGACCATAGAAGAGCAACTCGCAGAAGCGGTTGATCACGATCAGTTAAGCGGTTATTTTTGGCAAAAAAAACAGCAACGTAAAGAAGCTGCCATAGGCTTATTGCATAAAGTTGGAATTAAGACACACAAAACGTGTTTGAAAAAATATCCCCATCAACTTACCGAAGCTCTTTGTCAACGAGTAATGATAGCAATGGCGCTCGCTAAACGCCCTATCCTATTAATTGCCGATGAACCGACAGCTGCTATGGAAAGCACAAATCAGGGACAAATATTTCGTCTATTAGCAAGTTTGAATCAGTTAAAAAATATGTCGATATTACTGATCAGTCATGATTTAGAAAATGTCACTCATTGGACAAATACCATTACAGTTATGTATAGCGGACAATTTGTTGAGGCGGGCACCACCAAGCAAATATTTGAGCAGCCCTTTCATCCTTATACTCGTGCCTTGGTTGATAGTAGTCCAAAAGCTAATATGGGCTTACCCACAAAGTCGCGCTTATCCGCATTACCAGGAAGTATTCCAATTTTACAACATTTACCCATAGGTTGTCGCTTAGGGCCACGATGCCCAAGAGCACAGCAAGAATGTGTTATTGCCCCTAAGGTTAAGAACTCTCATGGCCATCAATTTAGTTGTCATTTCTCGTTAAAGGATAGCTATTAATATGTCTTCTTTATTACAAGTCAGTAATTTGAGTAAATCTTTTAAGTTGAGCGGAAGTTGGTTCAGACAAAAAACATTTACGGCTCTAGAGCCGATATCTTTCGAAGTTCATGCGCATCAAACCTTAGCGATTGTCGGTGAAACAGGATCTGGTAAATCTACTCTGGCGAAGCTACTCGTAGGTGCAGAGCTTCCTAGCACAGGTAATATAAAACTTAATGGTCAAACATTACAGCCGGGTAATTTTAAGCAAAGGTGTCAACACGTCAGGATGATTTTTCAAGACTCTGGTACTACTTTAAATCCAAGTCTAACCATTGGGCAATTACTTGATGAACCTTTACAGCTAAATACAGACTTGAAAGATGAAGCACGAAACCTATTAATTAGGGAGACATTGCAAAAAGTAGGTTTACTCGCTGAGCACATGAGCTTTTATCCTCATATGTTTTCTGGTGGGCAAAAACAGCGTATATCATTGGCGAGGGCTATTATTTTAAAGCCTCAAGTGATCATTTTAGATGAAGCCCTTGCTTCACTAGATCCCTCTTTACGTTCACAAATGATCAATCTATTACTCGACTTGCAGCAGCAAATGGGGCTGGCCTATATTTTAATCTCCCATAACTTAGGTATTGTTCGCCACTTCAGTGACAAAATCATGGTGCTCTGTAATGGCCAAGTAATGGAAATGGGCGATACTTTAAACATTCTTAATCAGCCTAAACATCAATACACCAAAAAGCTAATTATGAGTCAAAGGTTTCAACTTTCACACCGTTAATTGTCTAGAGTAATAATCAATAATATATCCTATATAAAGTATAAAAATGGATGAATACGGAAATTTTCTTTATATACTCTTTGGTATATAGTCTTTTAAAATATTCAATAAATAAATTAACGATACCAAATGGTGATAACAATGAATAAAAAAGTCACAGAAACTGTTTATCCTTTTAGCGCGCTAAATAACAAAGATGAAAATATTGAACTGAAATACTATCAAGGTAAAGTTATGCTTATCGTTAATACGGCAAGTGCTTGCGGTTTTACACCACAGTACGAAGGTTTACAGCGCCTTTATGCTGATCTTCAAGCACAAGGTTTAGAGGTTTTAGCCTTCCCCTGTAATCAATTCAAACAACAAGAAAAAGGAAGTAATGAAGAAATACAACAGTTTTGTGACTTAACGTTTAATATAAAGTTCCCATTATTTGATAAGATTGACGTTAATGGCGACAACGCCCACCCACTTTTTACCTTTTTAAAAGCTAAAGCTCCTGGCATTTTAGGGTCGAAAAGCATTAAGTGGAATTTCACAAAGTTTTTGATTAATAAAAAAGGTGAAGTCGTTAAACGATATGCGCCAACCACTAAACCTGGAAGCATAAAAGCTGACATTGAGAAATTGCTCAACGCTGAATAAAATAATACAGTAAAGCTCAATTGAATAAAAAGCTATTGATAATCATTATCATTTAGATTACCATTGGCGCTATTATTTATCACTGAGCTTTACCTTATGTACGTATGCATTTGTCATGGTGTAACCGATAGTCAAATTGAAGCAGCCATCGATGATGGGGCCACTACCATGCGCATGATATCTGAAGAGCTTAACGTCGGAAACCAATGTGGACAATGCTGTTCATGTGCAAAAAAGATATTAAATACTAAATTAATAAAAATTGCCGCAGTACAGCCTGCTGTAGCTTAGCTTTGCTGACCCCACCTATCTAAATCAAACAAAGCTAAACTAACAAGAATAAAAGTAATTATCATTCATATTTACTTATTTAAGATCAATCTATTAAGCATCTTTATAGATTTATTTAATCTTTTCTCCTTTCTCTAAACCACCCTATATTTAAGTGATGTTTATTTAAATATGGAGGCCGTATGAAAGGTAAAATAAATATTTTAGCCACGTTAAATCAAATACTCACTCAAGAGCTAAGTTCGATAAATCAATATTTTTTGCATGCACGAATGTTTAAAAATTGGGGACTAGAAGGGCTAGATAAAAAGTCCTATAAAAAATCTATAAAAGACATGAAGCAAGCTGATGATATTATCGAGAGAATTCTCTTTCTCGAAGGCCTACCTAATTTACAGCAACTTGCAAAGCTTAGAATAGGTGAGCATGCTGCTGAAATGCTGCAATGCGATTTAGACTTTGAAATCGACCATATAGCTGATTTACGTAAGGCTATTGCTCTTTGTGAGTCTGAAAAAGATTACATCAGCAGAGAGTTACTTGAAAATAGACTAAATGCAGAAGAAGATCATGTTGATTGGATAGAAGCACAACAGCTCCTTATCACAAATATTGGCATTGAAAACTATCTACAATCTATGATGGAGGAAGATTAACATGCAAGGTAAACAGTTAGTTATCGACCAACTTAATAAGCAATTAACCCTTGAATTAACATCAATGGATCAATACTTAGCTCATTCAAAAATCTACGAAGACTGGGGTATAAATAAACTCCATGAAAAACTCTCCCATGAATATGAAGAAGAGCTTGGTCATGCGAAACTTTTAGCTGAACGAATTTTATTTTTAGAAGGCCACGCAGATACCGTATCTAGAGAAAAAGTAAACATTGGTACTAACGTTGAAGAAATGCTAACGAACGATTTGGATGCAGAGCGGATTGTTGCTGAGAGTCTACGTAAAATCATTGGTATTTGTGAGCAAGAGCAAGATTACATTAGCCGAAAGATTCTTGAAGACCTACTTGATGATACTGAGATGGATCATATTTATTGGCTTGAACAGCACTTAGGGTTAATCGATAAAATAGGACTACAAAACTATATTCAATCACAAATGTAATTGAATATTGCTCAATATATTTATTTTTAAAAAGCCGGAATAATTCCGGCTTTATGATTTTTATTTTATGACTTTATTTAGAGGTAGCTACTTTTAATAATTGTAAATTTTTGGCAATATCTTCTGCTGCTGTTTTCGGGTTTATATCTTCATCTATCTTTAATATCTTCCCTTCTTTCGATATGTAAAAAGTTACTCTACTGGCAACTCGTACAAAATTTAAAACATCGTATGCTTTAGCTGTATCTTTAGTTGGGTCACTTAACATTGGGAAGTCTGCCCCTGTTTTTTTAGCGAAGTCTCTATTGTCATCTAAAGGGTCAACACTGGCCATAAAATAACTAGCATTGTACTTTCTAATTAAATGGCCCTTCTCTACCAAGGACTTACATTCAATAGTACAACCTCGAGTGTTAGCCATAGGATACCAGGCTAAAACGATTGCTTGTTTACCTTGATAATCACTAAGTTGATAATAGTCTCCCGTAGTAGCCTGTAATTTGAAATTAGGTGCTTGATCTCCTACTTTTAGATCAGTAGCAAATAAGCTAAAGCTAGTAAATAATGCGAGGAGTGTACATGCTATTTTTGACGTTTTTTTCATCAGGATTACCTTTTAGAAGATGAGTTTAATTTAATTATTATCGTTTTAGGTAAATTAACCTTTAGCTAAAAGATTATCTAACCAACGTGTCGGTAGTATACGTTTGAACACGGCAAAAAGTTTAGTTGGTACCGTAATTCTATACCTTATTTTAGGATTTTTGCTTTCTAATGCGTGGATCAATTCTTTGGTTACATCTTTTGGTTCTAAAGTAAATTTAGCATGAGAAGTTTCACTTGAAAGCCTCTCTATTTGCTGTTGGTATTGAACTTGATGCACACTATTTTCACAATCAATATTTTCTTTAAAAGCACTTAAGCCATTAGCACGAAACTTTGTATTAATCGGACCCGGTTGCAATAAAACCACCGCAATATTTGCTGACTTCAACTCTAGTCTTAATGTATCGGTTAATCCTTCAAGGGCATACTTAGATGCATTATAAGCGCCACGATAGGCCATAGAAACAAAACCTAAAACTGAACTACATTGAATAATTCGACCATGGCCCTGTTTGCGCATAACTGGAATAATTTGTTTAGTCAGATCATGCCAACCAATTACATTAGTTTCAAATTGCTCTCTTAGTGCTTGAGTCGATAAATCTTCTAACGCGCCTGGTTGCCCGTATGCGCCATTATTAAAGAGAAAGTCTAAAGTACCACCCGTTTCATTAAGTACAAAAGAAAGTGCAATTTTGATACTTTCAGTGTCCGTTAAATCAAGCTGACAGGCAAGTAAGCCTTTTTCTTGAAGTATTACTACATCAGAATTCTTGCGAGCAGTTGCAAATACTTGATAACCTCTCAACTGTAACGTTATGGCAGCATCTAATCCAATACCACTCGAGCACCCTGTTATTAAAATAGATTTTGTCACGTTTTAATTTTTACCTTATATCTTCATTATTCACTATTTGATCAGTATATCGTGTGAAGTATCACAAAAAAATACAAATCGGCAGAACATGCTACTCAGAACATCGTTGAAGCCTTCTCTTAAATTAACCACATAATAATCGACAAGCTTATATGATATAATTTTTCTGAAATAGCTGAGCGAGTAATACCTTTTGAAAGATTGTAATCAATGCGGTAAATGCTGTATAAAATACGGTGATGGTGGCATTGAAGCCTCTACAGAAGACATTGAGATGTGGGAGATTTTTCGACCTCATATTCATGAGTATGTCATTAAAGATAAAATTTGGTTTAGTCCTGAAACAGGCAAGCAATTATCACAGTGCCCATTTTTAGAGAAAATGCCAAATCAAGTACCATCAGAGCAAGTTAAATATACTTGTGCAATTTATCTAGATCGGCCAGAAGACTGTCGTCATTACCCAAGTAATATTGCTGAAATGATAAGAGATGAATGTGAAATGATTGAAATTATAGATTTGACTCATCCTAAACAAGCACAATCAAAGCTCGACGATTTAATGAGCGACAGTCACTCGTAAAATAATGATGAATAATTTTTATATATTTTCCCCTTAGCCAATCATTCGATTAGTTAAAATAAGCGATAATTTCATCCCTGTTTGGGCTAATAACCCAAGGCAAGGTATTTACTGCTGTAATGTCTTGTTACAGAGTCTTTTAAAGAAAAAAGCATAATCCTAGGTCATTTTTACCATGTTGAGCCTACAATAAATTATTGTTATGAAAATAGATTTAGAGTGCGATTATGATCACTAAATTCACCACATACTCTCAAGCCTTTAGTTTTACTTTATTGTTTGTACTATTTATAAGTCCAGCCTCGGCAAAAAGCCATGTTGATCATATAAGTAAGAAGCAAAGTATCGACGTACAGTTTCATACAAACATGACTTCAGAAAAAAAAGACATTATACGCCAGTGGATTAGTCATAGTAGTGACGCCTTAAAACTGGTTTATGGTGAGCTGCCTGTTAACCATTTTATTACCAAAATTAAAGCGAGTAAACGAAACTCTGGGGTTGTTCCTTGGGGAGAAGTTAGCCGCGATTATCCTCCAGAGGTTACACTTGTTATTAACCCCAATAGCACCATCAACGAATTAAAAGGTGATTGGACTATTTATCATGAATTTAGTCACTTACTTATTCCCTATGACACTGGCGATGCTCGTTGGTTTTCTGAAGGACTAGCCAGTTATTATCAAAATATTATTCAAGCCCGTGCAGGTATGTTTAATGAAGAAAAAATGTGGCAAAAACTTTATGAGGGATTTGAGCGCGGAAAAAAAGAAACCAATTACAATCACCAAAAGTTAAGCTATTTGAGTGACCATATTGATCAAAACCATAACTACATGCGTATCTATTGGAGTGGTGCACTGTATTGGCTTAAAGCGGATATGGCTTTAAGAAAACTAAAGCCCAGCTATTCACTTGATAAAGCATTATATCAATTACAAAAATGTTGTTTTGATCGTTACTTAACGGCAGAAGAAATAACCAAGCAACTCGACAAATTAACGAACAGCACTATTTTCACATCATTATTTACCGATTTTTCAGAAAGTTACACCCTACCTAAGTATATTGATGAGTTACGTTCTTTAGGAGTAAATCAATATGCCGGACAGATAAAGTTAAAAAATGACGCTGAGAATAGCCATATAAGACATGCTATTTATCAAGGAAAATTAGAATGATGAATCGTTAGAAAACCAAACTATTTATTTACAGATTCCTCTTCAATAGTTTCTTCAATGACTTGCTCTCGTTGATAAATGGTATAACGCATCGCATATTTGGCAGCAAAACGATAACTGGTATAAGCGATCAAAATCCACACAAAGAAATTTTCAGTATTAAATTTACTCGGCCAATAACTGAACCAAATAACGGCTTGTATCATGTTAGTAATTGAATCAATGATCATCGCAATCAAGGTATCAAAACTAAATAACGCTATGATATCCTGCCATCCAGTAATGCTAAATAAAAAATTAACCACCTGAGTTAATTCAATAATAATAAAAGTTAACAGCGCAATTAAGCCATAAAAACCACCGCCGAAGGTCACCCATTTAGAATGTAAGAATAATAAATCTTTTTTGTGTTTTCGAGAGAGTGAAGACTGTCCGTTGTTCTTTTTTTTAAAGGCATCTCTAAGTTCAATATCAGTGGATAAATAACCTTTCTGATAAGAGAAATAGACCATTAAAAAACTAAATATACCAACGGGTATAGCGACAAATAAAATAGCTCGTAAAATATCTAATAAAGTATGCACAGTTGAATTAATTTATTAAAGGAAGGTATTAACTTAAATATAACCGATTGCTTGCGTTAAACATAGTCAGTTAAGTATATATTAGTTGGGCTAATAATTACTTAACTGATGAAAGAAAGTAGTGCTAACTTATCTTTTGTTTTTAGGCACATAATTTAAAATAGAAACAGGCACGACTTTTTTAACAGGGAAACCTTCAAACTCTTTTCGCTTAATCACGTGTCCTAAGCGACTTTCGATTGCACAAAGGTTTCTAAAGTTATCTTTGGCAACAAACGAAACCGCTTCGCCAGATGCACCCGCTCGCCCTGTTCGACCAATGCGGTGAATATAATCATCAACTTGGTCTGGTAAATCGTAATTAACCACTCGAGTAAGCTCGCCGATATCAAGACCACGTGAAGCAATACCTGTAGCAACAAGAAATTTAATTTTTCCCGCTTTAAAGTCATTAAGCACTTGTTCTCTAACTGCTTGGGTTCTGCCACCATGAATAGACTCAGCGTTAATGCCACGCTTTTCTAACTGGCTTACTAATTTAGCTGCGCCGTGCTTCGTTTCAATAAAAATAAGTGCTTGTTGCCATTTATGTTCGTTAATTAAATAGCTAAGTAATGCCGACTTATTGCCTTTATCAACTGTGATCAACCATTGGTCAATTTTTGGCTTTGACGCACTATTATTGGCAATTGAAATTTCAGTGGCATTACTAATAGTTCTTTTTGACAAGGCACGAACATCATCAGAAATAGTCGCTGAAAATAATAAGTTTTGACGTTCTAGAGGCAAACGTTCAATAATTTTATTAATATCATCTATAAAGCCCATATCTAACATTCGGTCGGCTTCATCTAAAACAAGTACTTCCAGTTCATCAAAATGCAAAGCACGTTGATGAGCCATATCAAGTAATCGACCAGGGGTTGCAACAATAATATCGACACCCCAAATTAGCTTTTGCCTTTGCGGTTCAATGTCAGTGCCGCCATACATTGCCATAGAGCTAAGATTGAGATATTTACCATAGTCACGAATACTTTCTTCTACTTGTACAGCAAGTTCACGTGTAGGAGTAAGGATAAGTGCTCGAATACGCTTACCACGTAATTTTCGATCGGTATTAAGTTTTTCAAGTATGGGCAAAACAAAACTAGCCGTTTTACCTGTACCTGTTTGCGCCGCAGCAACAAGATTTTTACCCGATAAAACAACAGGAATTGCTTTTTTCTGAATAGCTGTTGGCTCACTATAATCTAAATCAGCAAGCGCTTTTATAAGGGGGTCACTTAATCCAAGTGTCGAAAATGGCATGGTATTATCCTTGAACTGTAATTTTCAAACCTTTGATGAAGGTAGATAATACGTCATCACTACAGTCTCTATAATGTTTATTATTAACATTCCTGAAAAATGCACTTAATTCGTATTTGGTTAAGCTCAGCTCTGCTAATTCAAGCGTAGAAATAACGTCAACGGCTTGTAAAGAAAAGGCTATTTTTAACTTGTTGAAAATTGCGTTGTTACTTAAAGTCTGTTCAGGAACCGCTTGTGGCCCTTCTTTTGCGCCTCTTTTTTCAACAATTAAACCATTAAGAAAACTGGCTAGTTCGACATCAAGTAATTCTACATAATCAGCATCATCTTTTTCTTTAAAAAAACAAACCATCTGCTCTGCGGTTATGTCACAAGAATTTAAGTTAAATACAGCACGCACTTTTTCGTCATCAAAACCAAGTAATGTACTTAAGCGGCGAAGAATATCATTGTTTATCATTTATAGGCCTAGGGGTCGTTGTTGAAGTGAACATAACGTAATAGTCATATTCTAAAGGATAGAGAGTATAGCGCCTCGTTTTGAGTTTTGGCTATCTTATTTGTTTATCTGTTGTAATGAAGTTGCTTAATTAAAGATTTAAAAACGTCATGAAAGACGCTTTTAAATCTAAAGATAAGCGGAGCTTAACCAGTACTAAGCTATTTTTTGAGTCTGCATTTGGTTATCAAGGTATTCGTCTAACGAGCCTTGGAAATCAACAAGCTTTTTATCTTTAATATCGATAATACGTGTTGCCAAGCTTGACACAAATTCACGGTCATGACTGACAAAAATTAACGTTCCTTCAAAGTCTTTAAGAGCATTATTCAATGCGTCTATCGCTTCGATATCCATGTGGTTAGTTGGCTCATCCATGATTAATACATTGATATCAGCCATCATTAAACGACCAAATAACAAGCGGTTCTTTTCACCACCTGAACAATTACGTGCTTTTTTGTTAGCATCGTCGTCAGTAAATAACATACGGCCTAACATGCCACGAACACTTAAATCGTTATGA
>Ga0209396_1004127_pt1 | contig 14268 bp, 8 predicted proteins | sample GOMGulsemesocosm_6_FD_184638 | JGI IMG/M metagenome (GOLD analysis project Ga0209396, IMG submission 184638) | Methane-oxidizing microbial communities from mesocosms in the Gulf of Mexico - GOM8C Gulf of Mexico (SPAdes) (version 2) | ecosystem: Environmental > Aquatic > Marine > Cold seeps...
ATATTACCGCTGTTAATAATGGTCTCAACGCCGTTTAGATCTTCACCCTTAGTGGTAATCTTAATCACCGCCAGCTGAACATTGCCGCCATACTTGGCGCCCCCGGGTCCACGAATGATCTCTATTTTTTCAATCTGGTCCACCCCGTAGTGCTGGCCAAAGGCCAGGGTACCAAACAGCATATCGGTGCATTCCATGTCGTCGATCATCAACAAGATACGCCCCTCATGGGCCCATATACCGCGAAAAGAAACGCCAATCACGCTATACACATCGGACTGAAATTCAAAACCGGGAACCAGTCGCAATACATCAATCAAGTCGTGGGCACCGGCCTGATGTATTTCTCGGGCAGTAATGATGCTGACCACTGCCGGTTGCTCATTAATAGGGGTGAGGCTATTAGAGGCGACACTGGTCATGCGCAGTGCCAGTAATTCGGCCAGGGATAAATCCCAAAGGCCAGACAGGTCGGCTTTATCGTTGGCCATTAAGTTTGAGTGAAGCAAAGATAACAGAAAAAAACAGCCTGATTTAGCAGGCATCTGCTTTTTAAATGGCATTTTCCCATCACCTACAAAATAGAAAAAGCATGGGGATAAGTCGGTCTAGAAGAGTATTTAAAAAGTCATTAGGCCAGTAATTATAGCATATAATGGTATTCCTACATTTGTGGGTAAATCACCTTCTTCACGTTTTAATATCTTTTTGTTTCAAAAAACAGTTATTTAGATCCCCCTCTTATCTAAAGCCAATACCTATAGGTACAGGCTTGCCCGGCGACTCTAGCCAAGGAATATACCTGGATGCATTTAATTGTGACGTAGACGTTCAAAAAGATTGAAAACCTCTGTTCAAACCCGAAAATTAATCGAATGATAATATAAATCCAGGTGAGGTTTTGCAAAGCTAACACCCCTCTTAGTCTTAATTTGGATTTAACATTTGAGGGCTACACCATGGGGCAATTAAATTAACCCCCCCTTATCTTTATTCGGCACAATTGAACCCAAAAAGTATTTGTGCACTGCTGAGTTATTCAAAGCGATTCTTAAAAAGTCACCTACCAAAATGGATTGAAAATAAATACAATCATTGCCAATCAAAAATTTAGTGTCCCTATTTCAGATTATCCAGATTAACTAAAGTAGAGATAGGTTTAATCGTACTCTCCTGCAATAGGCAATAATCTATTATTAATTAAGTACTGGCGCTTGACCTTCAGTGGCGCATTTCTCTCAAAAATTTTACAACAAATTTATACTTGGTAAGATTCTCCATCAAGTATAAGCGAGCCGAAACGCTTGTTCAGTATCACTACTTTTCTAATTGAGCGGTTTCACATAGGGGAATTCAGGGTCCAATATCAATTAGGCCTCATTTTAAGGCGGCATTACACATGCACAGCAAGACATATCCATCCTCCGTTTCTCTTGGCTGATTTTTCGCCCCCACTGGTACTCTAGACTGATCGCGCCTAAATAAAAGCGCTTACTTGCTTTTAAATGTAAATAGAGTTCAAATCAAATTCTCTCCTGATCAGTGAGCGACTCATTTGAAAGCCATCATTCTTCGTGACTGCGATTTTCAATCGGTTCTATATTTTAGTGAGATAACAATGACAACACGAAAACACTTATCCAGGTGCCTAGCAGGCTTTGGTTTATTACTGAGTACAGCTTTAAGCTGGGCCAACCCCATTGCTGATACCGTTTTTTTGGGTGAAAGCATTTATACAGCTAACAAACAGGCTCCATGGGCCCAGGCAGTAGCCATCAAAGACGGTGCAATTATCTACGTAGGTAATCGTGAAGGTGTGAATGTTTACACCAATGCGCAAACCAAAAAACATGTATTAGGTAGGAAAATGCTGTTACCTGGTTTCATCGATACCCACGCCCATCCAGTATTAGCTGCGGCAGCTATGAACCTATTGGCCTTAGACCCTGCAGATGACTTGGCTGGCATTTACGCAAAAGTTGAAGCTTATGCCAGTGAAAATCCTGAGATGGGTTTCATCATGGGCACAGGCTTTAACGCCAACCTTTTTGCCACGCAAACACCTACAAGCGTCATGCTAGATACCGCGGTTGCTGATCGTCCGGTATTTTTAATGGACGATGGTGGCCACCTGGGCTGGGGCAATACAAAGGCATTTGAAATAGCCGGCGTTACTGCCAGCACACCAGATCCAGTACCAGGGGCACATTATTATGTGCGGGACACACAAGGTAACCCCACAGGCTATATGTACGAAGAGGCGACTTTTGGTCCATTTGTTGAGCTGGGTCAAGAGCAGGGGGTGGCAGAAATTGAATCCAATACCCCGGAGATACTGGCACTCATGAGCTCTGTGGGTATCACCAGTGTGTTTGACGCCAGCATGGAATGGTTTTTAGAAGGCGGCTTGTCCATTTTAAAAAGCAACGAAACGGCAAATCTTTTACCTATTCGTGTGGTGGCTTCATTAACCGCTGATCCTCTCACTCCCACCCAAGACATCATTGAGCAATACGCTACCCTGCAGCAAACCTACAGCAGCGACCGCTTAAATGTGGGTGCCATTAAAATTGGCTTAGATGGGACTATAGAAGGTGAAAGTGCTGCACTATTACACGAATACCTGCACGGTGGTAGTGGGGCCCTTAACTGGGACCCCGAATCATTTTCGCAAACTGTTGTAGCGTTGGATAAAGCCGGGGCTGATATACATATTCACGCCATTGGCGATCGCGCGGTAAATACTGCCCTAAATGCCGTTCAATCAGCCCGAGAAGCTAACGGCTTTCATGGTACTCGCCATACGATTTGTCATACCCAGATGGTACAAGACAGCGACATCGCACGATTCAAAGCGCTAGAGGTCATTGCACAAACCACACCCGCCTGGCACGCAGACAGCCCTGACCTGCCTTGGAATCAGATAAGTGAACAAGAGCGTGAAAAGCTATTCCCATTTAATAGTATTGTTGAAACCGGCGCCCATGTTACGTTCGGCAGCGACTTCCCATACGGTGGTGGCATCGAGGCCTTAGTGCCTTTGTTTAACATAGAAGTGGGTGCTACTCGCTTATGGCCAGGTAATACGAATGGAGTACCGCTCCCCAATGGCAATGAAAGGCTGGACGTTCAGACCTTAATTAACGGCTACACCATCGACGCGGCATACCAGCTAAGAATGGAAGACAAAATCGGTTCTATTGAAGTGGGTAAACGAGCTGATTTAGTGGTTTTGGATAAAAACATATTCACAACACCACTTACGGCCATCCATCAGCTAAATGTAAAAATGACTATGGTAGATGGACAAGTTGTTTATACTCGACCTTACCTACAGGGACCATCACCTTTCTAAATAAAATGTATTTATAACCAAGAATAAATGAGCCTGGCTGAGTTCTAGCTAGGCTTATTAGAAATTTTGAGCATGATTCACCTTGTTTTAACTGATAAGTAATATGAGTAGAATAAACACCTATACCGAATGAATTAAGCTGTAATCCCCCCGAAAATTAATAGAAGTCAAAAGTAGAGAATTCTCGTAAACTGAACCAAAGGAATTCTTTATGAAAACATCACGATATTCAGACAGCCAGATTATGGCGATCCTCAAGCAAAGCGAAGCCGGTACGGCAGTCCCTGATCTATGCCGAGAACACGGCATGAGCTCCGCTAGCTTCTACAAGTGGCGCGCTAAATTCGGCGGTATGGACGCTTCACTGATGAAGCGCATGAAGGAATTAGAAGACGAAAACCGCCGCCTTAAGAAGATGTACTTGGAAGAAAAACTCATTGCAGAGATCGCTAGGGAGATCATCGAAAAAAAGTTATAAAGCCAGCTCGGCGACGAGAACTGGCTAAGCAGGTACAATCCGAATACGGCATCAGTGTTCGAGTGGCCTGTAGCGCACTGTCGATCAGTGCCACATGCTACGCGTATCAAGCGAAACTATCGGATGAAAATGCAGAGATTGCCGATTGGTTGTTACGCCTTACCACAGCGCATAAGCGCTGGGGTTTTGGTCTGTGCTTTCTGTTCCTGCGCAACACGAAGGGATTCAAGTGGAATCACAAACGGGTATATCGCATCTACCGTGAGCTGGAATTGAATTTACGCATTAAGCCACGAAAAAGAATCAAACGTGACAAGCCAGAAGCTCTAAGTGTGCCTTCGACGATTAATCAAGTTTGGTCTATGGACTTTATGAGTGACTCACTCAAAGATGGCCGTTCATTGCGCACGTTTAATGTTGTTGATGATTTCAATCGTGAATGCCTGGCCATTGATGTGGATTTTTCACTGCCCACAAAACGAGTGATTCGTTCACTGCAACAAATCATTGAATGGCGTGGTAAACCAAGTGCTTTGCGGTGCGATAATGGTCCTGAATACATCAGCCAAGAACTGGTTGATTGGGCAACAACACAGAAAATCACCTTGCTCTACATTCAACCAGGCAAGCCTACGCAGAATGCTTATGTTGAACGTTTTAATGGAACGGCAAGACGTGAATGGCTGGAGTTAAATATATTTGAGGATATTGAACATGCTCAGTTGTTGGCAACTCAGTGGCAATGGACTTACAATAATGAACGGCCCCATTCAGCAATAGGTGGCGTACCGCCTAGGAAGTTGCTGTAGTTGATAACCCCTCTACTTTTAACTGATATTAAAAAAGGGGGGATTACATTTTTCATTGATTCTAGTGAGGGTTGAGCGAGCAAAGAGTTTGGCCCCTAGATGATAAAGCTTGTTCTGTTGGGACTCTATATTGGCGAGAATATCACGTAGACTTTGCCGCCCGGAAAACTGTGACATGGCCATGCCAATGAATTTATCCCAACGGGTGGCTGAGCGGGGTTTTTGCCCTGAATGATGCTCAGCAGCCAAAGCCTCAAATTCATGTCTTGATATTGGTTTTAGCAGTTGGTGAAAAAGCGGTGTTATGATGTAATAAAGCCTGAATCCCTGTTATTACTACGTTTGTTCGCACTAACATTGAAATAATTTGGTTTCAGGCTTTCTTGTTTATACCAAATTATAGGACAGCAGTGGGCTAAACCCCATTTTAAATATGCTGGTTATTTACCCAGTCTGGATTATTACCTTGGTGGTTAAAGGCCGCTGGCGCTTCTTGTAGTAACGTTATAACCTCTTCTACTTTGAAATCATGGCAGGCTTTATCTAGCCGATTTAACAGGTTATGGGTTTCGGGCCAGCTTAAAAATACTTCGTTGGCGGTCATGATTCGTGGGTGTTCGGTGCCTTCTACGTTGTCACCTATTAGCAGTTCTTCATAGAGCTTTTCCCCGGGGCGTAGGCCTGCAAATTCAATTTCTATATCCCCGTTAGGGAGTTCAGTGTTTTTTTCAGATAGACCCGATAGGCTGATCATCTTTTTGGCGAGGGCGGTGATTTTAACCGGTTCGCCCATGTCCAGTACAAATACGTCGCCCCCCTTTCCCATGGCTCCCGCTTGTAGCACCAGTTGGCTGGCTTCGGGTATGGTCATGAAGTAGCGAATGATATCTGGATGGGTGACGGTAATGGGGCCTCCGGCTTTGATTTGTTTGCGAAATAAGGGTACTACCGAGCCAGAGCTGCCCAGTACGTTACCAAAGCGTACCATGCTAAATAATGTGGCAGTTTGCCGTTTGGCTAGGGCTTGTAATACCAGTTCGGCTAAGCGTTTACTGGCCCCCATTACATTGGTTGGGCGTACCGCTTTGTCGGTGCTGATGAGCACAAACTTTTCAACCCCTGCGCTAATAGCCGCCTCTGCACAGTACCAAGTGCCAAATACGTTGTTGCGTACACCTTCCACCACGTTGTGCTCCACCATAGGCACGTGCTTGTAGGCGGCGGCGTGGTAAATGGTTTGCACCTTAAATGTTTTAAATATGGTTTCTAGGCGGCTTTGTTTTTGAACCGAACCCAGAATGGAGATAATACTAATGGTTAGGTTGTGGGTTTGGCAGTAGTTATTTAGCTCTTGCTCTATGCTATATAAGCTGAATTCGTTTAATTCAAATAAGATCAGTTGGCTGGGGTTTTGTTTGATGATTTGGCGACACAGTTCGCTGCCGATGCTGCCGCCTGCCCCTGTTACTAAAATCACCTTGTTTTGAGTGTTGCTGGTGAGTAGGCTTTGGTCTGGTGTGACGCTGTCTCGGCCCAGTAAATCTTCGATGTCTACTTCTTTTACTTCTTCTATTTTGGCTTTGCCACTGATGATGTCTTGCATAGCTGGGGTGGTGAGAATTTCTAGGTTGTAGGCGGATAGTTTTTCTATCAGACATTTGCGCTGTGTGATACTGGCATTGCCTAGGGCTAATAGTATTTTTTTGGTGGAGTGTTGCTCTATTAGGCTTTGGATCTGCTCTATCCTGTGAACTTTTAGTCCTTGAATGATGGTTTTATGTTTTTTGTGATTATCATCCAATAACGCCACCGCGCAGTATTTGTCGCTACTGGTGAGCGCTCGGGCCAGCTCGATACCTTGATTGCCTGCACCGAATATGAGAACGGGCTCTGTTTTTGCGCTGTTTAGTTGGCTGACGATGTTACGTACAAATAGGCGAGGGGAGCCAAGTAAAGCAAAGGCGGTAAACCAGTAGATAATGATGCTAGAGCGTGGCAGGTTAGCCTGCATAATAAAAGAAGTGGTGGCCAGTACCAAGACCGATAGGGTGATGCCCATGGCCAGTGTAGAAAAGGCTTTGCTGGCCATATAGCGAATCACGGCTCGGTATAAGCCGGTGCGGGTGAATATAATTAAGGTTAGTAAGGTGGTGATGGCGGCGGTGATGTAGATCTTACTATTAAGTGCAACGTACCATTCACCATGCCTTAGGGCTAACGCGGTGTAAAGTGCAAGGGGGATGATGCAAGCATCGTAACACAGGGTAATTAAGCGCTTGGTGGGGCGGGGGGCATTTAATAAGTAGTTCAGCATTCGGTCTCGCTTATCCTATTGATTGGGGCTTCCCTGTGAGCCTCGATGGTTTAAAGGAGTCCCTCGAACCAGTGGCTATAGATTGCGGGCTATGCCCGACCAATAGAGTCATTGAGAACCGACAAGTCGCCATCTTATTGATTTTATTAAAATAGTCAACCAGTCCTCGAGTAATGTTTTATTCTCTTGATTTACGATTTATTAGATGCGTCAGGCTGCGTGATGGGTACTTAACCTGCTAATATGGCGTTTATCAGTAATCAATTAAATGTAGTGTATGTCGTTATTCAATCGCTTGTTTAGCCCTGTTAAGCCTAGTGGGGCTGGCTCCCTGCAGCCTCTTGTTACCTTTACTCTGTATATTGTGTACATGGGTTGTGCGCTAACACTGCCCTTTGCCGGAAAGGGGGCGGCGGGAATGTTATTGTTAGTTGGTTGGGTTGGTTTGTTCTGGGTTAAAAGCGGCTATTACGAACTGATTCGGGCAGAGAAGTACCTTTTGGGCAGTTTTCTGGTGTTTTCATTGGTGTCGATTGTTTCCTTTTTTTATTGGCCCCATAGCCGTTTGGCGCAAATGCACCTAGAGGATTATGGGGTGTTTATGCTGCTGGTGCCCTTGTATATGTTGTTGCGCCAGTTTCGGTTTAACTTTAGCCATGTGCTTGTGTTGCTGGCTGTAATGGCTATGGTATTGGGTTGTGTGTCTATTTCGCAGTATGTGGCCATGCGTTATTTTGATGTTCAGGTTCTCACTTCAGATAATCTTTTTTCAAAAATGTGGGGGCGTCCCAGTGGCGGGGTGAACCCCATGCGTTATGGGGCTATTAGCTTAGTGTTATCGGCCATCGCCGTTAATGGGGTATTACTGGTTAGAAATAAAGCCCTGTGGTTGAAGGTGTTGTTGTGTGTGTCGTCTGTGCTGGGGTTGGTGGCGTGCTATTTAGCGGATTCCAGGGGTTCTTTTGCGGCTATTCCGGTTTTGATGTTTATGTATGCTGTGTATCTGTATAAGGAGGGTCACCCAAGGTTTTTAATGGGCTTACTGGTGATTAGTGTCCTTTTAATAGCGGGATTAAGCCAAAATCACAGGGTTAAGGTGACGTTGGGTAACTTTGAGCGCTACCAGCAAGGAGATGCGGTGAGTTCTTTAGGGGCGCGCCTGGATATGTTTAAGGCGGCCGTTATTTTAATTGAGAAAAAACCTATTTGGGGCTACGGGTTAGGTGGGTATTTAGAAGGGGGCAAAGAAGTCCGTAAGATGTATCCGAATATAGATAGGCATGTGGGTACCTGGAGTAATCCCCATAATGAAATTTTATTGGTGATGGTAGAAAAGGGCGTTATTGGCTTAATAACTTTGGTGTTTTTGTTTATGGCGCCGGGCTATTTATTTTTTAGGGTGTTACGGGGGACGGATGATACTGTGGCTGACCAGCAAGCTAGGTTTTATGCCTTGTCGGGGTTAAGTTTATTGCTGGTGTATGCCATGGTGGGACAGAGTGTGGCCCTGTTTCAGCATGATGTGTTTAATCACTTTTTTTGTTTGATGGTTTTGTTGTTTGCTTCGCAGATTCGGGCTATTGAGTATCTGGAGTGGCGGGCTGAGGCCGAGGTTTAGGTAGGGGGCGCGTCGTAGATACGCTGTTCATGGTCAAGCTTTTTTGTACGACTCACCGTATAGCTTGGTCGAATCAGGCTGATACACCGGCCACAGGTCAGTCAGGTATTTTCTCATCACCGCCACGTAGCACTAGCGTATCTTTAAGCACCTTTACATGTTCGTCATGCTGCGAAGCCGAAATGGCGGGCATGTAGAGTGCTGAGCGCAGATATGCATTGCCCGCCTTACTGATTCGGGAGGCACCGTTTACGCTGCTGCCGGACTGCGATAACTTGACGTCCATGCCAGCATGACGGCTCACCTGTTTCGCTTTCATTTCATTCGGCAAGACCACAAATTCAGCCAATATAGAGATGGCGGACGCTTGGCCAATGCCTTTTTCTGCCTGCATGTTGTTGAAATGACATTGCAAGGCTTGATCCTGGCTGATCAGTGCCAGTGCTGCTTGTGTTAATCGCGCAATGCGTTTTTCATAGTGTTGAATGCTTTCACTAACGTCTTCAATTAAAATTGAGGCGGTGGATTGTTTGGATTTAAACGCATGCAAGCGATTCTTGGCTCTCACAGAATCGCGCGTTAAACGCTGTATTTGGCGGCCTAAATCCTTTAAAGCAAGGTATTGAGCTTTGGGTGGAGCCCACAATCTAGGTGCCATACGTTCGGAAAACTCTGCCAATAAACCGCATCGATGGCGTCTGTTTTGCATTGCGTTAGCGTCAGTTCGGTAAACTTTCTCAAACAGACAGGGTTTATGGCGCTGATTGGCAAGCCTGCTAGCTATTTATTAGCGCCAGTGGAGTGTCTTGGTGTTGTGGGAGCCCGCTGGCAAGTGATGGGTTTGGTTATCGCGTGCAAGCACGCTCCTACGATTTGGTTGCCCTAGCTTAAGCTAGGTCGGTGGTTAGGCGCTCTATTGCCTTTTGCAGGTTTTCATCGCTGGTGGCGAATGAAATGCGCATGTGGCCTGGGGTGGCAAAGGCACTGCCGGGTACTAGGGCTACGCCTGCTTTCAATAGTTTTTCAGCTAGGTCGGCATCAGTTTTACAATTTAGCTTGGCCTGGGTCTTGGTGTTATAGGAGCTTGCTGGCAAGTGATGGGTTTGGTTATCGGGTGCGAGCACGCTCCTACGGTTTGGTTACCCTAACTATTGTGCGGTCATATGAATCCGGGTCACGGTTAATATGTTGTTAAATGGCTCTTCGGCCCACAATATGTGTTCGTTCATGTCGTCTGTGGTGCTGGTGGTCTAGCTCCCACTTCGACACTATACGCAGCTCTTGGTTAAGGCGGCTGTAGTCGTTGTTGCTTTATGGTGTCCGGTTCTATTAGACTAGAACAGGCTTAGGGTCGACACAAAAGCGCAGCTTGTACGATAATTCTTGCTGCGACGCTCTGTTAGTGTGGGCTGCCAGCTGGTTAGGTTTTATTGCATAGCTCGGTTAGGTCCTTCATGATGATGCTTAAATCCTGTTACTGTAATGGTATGGTTCATGTGGTGCTCGTTTAGGTATGCTTATGAAGAGGTTGCTTTACCTGTGTGTTGAATGCGCGTCTATTGGCAAATCACAGTAATGGGTAATGCTGGTATTACCCATTGCTGTTTAGGTGCTCCAAATGCAAACAGTTGTTAGTAAGCTCACTAAAAAATACCAAGCGACGATCCCTGAATTGATCCGTAAAAACCTGTCTCTTGAGGCAGGGGATACCGTTGCATTTGATCTTGAAGATGGCTGCATTTTTCTGCGTAAGGCACAGGCGGTTGATTTGGCTTTTATTCAGTCATTAGAGGGTACGTTAACCGAGTGGGGTTCATCATTTGATGAAGAGGCATACGGTGACTTATAGGCAGTTTGATGTGGTGGTGGTCCCATTCCCTTATACAGATAAGGCCACTAGCAAGCGGCGCCCTGCATTAGTTTTGTCAGATTGCTAATGTTTTTAACCATAAGATGCGGCAGCCCATCTTAGCGATGATTACCAGTGCTAAAAATTCCAGTTGGCCTTTGGATGTTGATATCTCAATCCTTGATGTGGCTGGCTTGTTCTATTGTTCGAATGAAGCTTTTTACGCTTGACCATAACTTGATTGTTCGAAAGGCTGGCGAGCTTTGTGATGCTGATCGGGGAGCAATTAAAGAGATATTATCTGAATTGTTTGTGGGATCTTAAATTACTTTTTACGGTGATGGGGTTGTTTGGGTTGCAGGTAGGCAGTTGTGCAAGTGGGTTTTTCTGGTGGTGGTGTTCGCGTGCAAGCACGCTCCTACGGGGTGTGGTGTTGTAGGAGCGCGCTGTTTTAGGTTAGCGCGGCTGTTAGTCGCTCTACTGCCTTTTGCAGGTTTTCATTGCTGGTAGCGAATGAAATACGCATGTGGCCCGGTGTGCCAAAGGCGCTGCCGGGTACTAGGGCTACGCCTGCTTCTAGTAGCTTTTCAGCCAGGTAGGTGTCGGTTTTACAGTTTAGCTTGGCTTGGGCCTTGGTAAAATCAGGGAATAGGTAAAACGTTCCGTCTCCTGCCAGGCATTCAATGCCTTCTATGTTGTTAAGTGCTTTCACCATGTAGTCATGGCGTTGCTTGAATGCGCTTACCATGTCTTTTACACACTGTTGATCACCTTCCAGTGCGGCTTGTGCTGCCACTTGCGAAATAGACGCTGGGTTAGAAGTGCTTTGGCTTTGAATCTTTTTCATGGCAGTAATTAGTGGCTGTGGGCCGGCTGCGTAGCCTATGCGCCAGCCTGTCATGCTATAGGCTTTACTCACACCGTTTAACACTATGGTGCGCTCATATAAATCCGAGTTTACGGTTAATATGTTATTGAACGACTCTTCGGTCCATAAGATGTGTTCGTACATGTCGTCTGTGGCAATTAATACATCCGGGTATTTGCGTAATACGGCACCTAATTCAGCTAGTTCGGCTTTGGTGTAGGCCATGCCAGATGGGTTGCTGGGGCTGTTCAATACTACTAATTTGGTTTTGTTGGTAATGGCGGCATCTAGCTGTTGTGCGTTGATTTTAAAACGCGCTGCAGCGTTGGTTTCTATAACTACCGGTACCCCTTCGGCCATCTTTACCATGTCTGGGTAGCTTACCCAGTACGGTGCTGGTATTACCACTTCGTCACCCGGGTTTAACAGGGCCAGGCTTAAGTTGAAGAAACTTTGCTTGCCGCCGCAACTTACCAATATTTGGTTGGCTTGGTAGTCTAGGCCGTTATCATTTTTAAACTTGTTGATAATGGCGTTTTTAAGTTGTGGGGTGCCGTCTACCGCTGTGTACTTGGTAAAGCCATTTTTAATGGCTTGGGTGGCGGCATCTTTAATGTGTTGCGGGGTGTCAAAATCTGGTTCGCCAGCCCCCAGGCCAATGATGTCTTGGCCAGCGGCGCGTAACTCGGCGGCGCGGTTGGTTACCGCTAGGGTAGGAGAGGGTTTAATGCTTTGAACTCGGGTGGAAAGTTGCAGGTTCAAGGCTGTCTCCTTAGGTGTATTTTAAATTGGTAAGTGTCTGATTAAATTGCATTATCTGGCTTTGTAAGTGGCTCAGATTGCGCGCGGTATTGTATATGAAGTTGTAGTGAGGTGCACGTTGATTTTTATGTTTGCCCTGTCTGTGTGATCTATTGGCACTTGGCTTTTAGTGGGGAGAGGTTTGGGCGTCATAAGAGTAGGGTGGGGTTGAATTGGGTTGGCATGAGGATAAATATAGATTCTATTTGAGGTTAGTGAATTTAGGTTGGTAGAGTGTGTGTTGGCGTTATTAGTTGTTTAAAGCAATATACGGTCTCACTGGAGTTGGGTGGGCGCTTAGTTATTACGCAAAATGGTCAGGCGGCTACCTTGTAAATTAGGGGTAGCTTACCAGGCAAAGAGGTTGGGTATTGCACCGCTTAAGCTTATGAGCTTAGCTGGGTGTGATGTCGCGGCGGGTAGGGTTGAGGGTGTAGTACGAGTAAAGGCCGGGTGCGTAACTGTGGCTCAGGGGGGGTGATCGCGACTACTAGCGTTAGGGTTGGTGTTACCGGGCCTGGTTATTATTCGTTTGATGTATGGTGTCGAAATGTGTGTGAGCGCATTGGGTGGGCATTAGCTGTGCTGAAAACCTATTGGATGTGGCAGAATGAAATTTGCAGCGATCTCCGCTTAAGTGTCCGCTTTAGCATTGGTTCTAAATTCCGGGGGTTGCCGGTTACCGCCAGTTTGTAACCGATCAATATAAGGTTTTAGATCGTTGTATTAATGTGGAGAATGCAGTCTATATCATGGTTTTATGTGGCAAAGGGAAGGTGATCAAGAGTTACTGCTAAGTTGCGCGCTTTTTTGTTGTTTGGTGCAGGCACGCTCCCACGAGGTGCTTGATCGTAAGCTGGTCCACTCGTACACTGGCTGCGTCAATTTGTAGGAGCGTGTTTGCACGCGAATGTATGTCCAGTAACCCTTTTAAAATCCACAGTAAATACCGCCCAGCCGGCGATCAGCCGAGCGCCATTAAAAAATTGCTAGAAGGGCTGGAAGATGGTCTGGCCAAGCAAACCCTGTTAGGGGTAACTGGTTCCGGTAAAACCTTTACCATGGCTAATGTGATCGAGGGTTCTCAGCGCCCGGCTATTATATTGGTGCACAACAAAACCCTGGCGGCACAGTTGTACGGCGAGTTTAAAGAGTTTTTCCCCAATAACGCTGTGGAATATTTTGTATCGTATTACGACTATTACCAGCCAGAAGCCTATGTGCCCTCAAGTGATACCTTCATAGAAAAAGACGCCTCGGTGAATCAGTATATAGAGCAGATGCGCCTCTCGGCCACTAAGGCCTTATTAGAGCGTAATGACTGTATTGTGGTGGCGACAGTGTCATCCATTTATGGTCTGGGTGATCCTAAATCTTATTTAAAGATGGTGTTGCATTTAGATCGCGGAGATTTGGTGGATCAGCGTGGTGTATTGCGTCGCTTGGCTGAGTTGCAATATACCCGCAATGATGTGGATTTTCAGCGCGCAACTTATCGTGTGCGTGGGGACGTGATTGATATTTTTCCTGCAGAATCGGAGTTTGAGGCGGTTAGGGTTGAGTTGTTTGATGAAGAGATTGAGCAGTTAAGTATGTTTGACCCCCTTACTGGTGAGGTGTTAAGAAAGGTCCCGCGAGTTACTATTTTCCCCAGAAGCCATTACGTAACCCCCAAAGAAACCCTGGTGGGCATGATTGACGAAGTCAAAGCCGAGCTAAAGCCTCGTCTCGAGCAATTGCGCGATAACAGTAAGCTGGTAGAGGCGCAGCGACTCGAGCAGCGAGTGGTGTACGACATGGAGATGATCCAGCAGCTGGGTTATTGCAATGGCATAGAAAACTACAGTCGTTATTTGTCGGGCCGCGAAGTGGGTGCGCCACCACCTACCTTGTTTGATTACCTGCCCGATAACGCCCTCATGTTTATCGATGAATCTCATGTGACCATTCCTCAGTTTGGCGCTATGTATAAAGGGGATAGATCCCGCAAGGAAACCTTGGTGGAATTTGGTTTCAGATTGCCATCGGCACTGGATAACCGCCCTATGAAATTTGATGAGTGGGAGGCCATCTCGCCGCAATCTATTATGGTGTCGGCCACCCCTAGTAAATACGAGGCGGCGAATCAAGAGGCTGTGGTGGAGCAGTTGGTGCGCCCCACAGGCTTAGTAGATCC
>Ga0209396_1004128_pt1 | contig 14267 bp, 9 predicted proteins | sample GOMGulsemesocosm_6_FD_184638 | JGI IMG/M metagenome (GOLD analysis project Ga0209396, IMG submission 184638) | Methane-oxidizing microbial communities from mesocosms in the Gulf of Mexico - GOM8C Gulf of Mexico (SPAdes) (version 2) | ecosystem: Environmental > Aquatic > Marine > Cold seeps...
CTTCTTTTAGAAAAGCATCTTGATCTTGCATCATTTCACTGGCTAACCGGATACGAGTCAAAGGCGTACGTAAATCATGAGAAATACCTGCCATTAATAAATTACGGTCATCTTCGAGCTGCTTAATACCTTTAGACATGTGGTTAAAGGCTTGCGTTACCGCCATAATTTCTGAAGTACCGCGCTCAGTAAGTGGCTCTGGAAAATCGCCTCTACCAACATCTTCTGCGGCTATTTGTAGTGATTTTAACGGCCTATTAAGTTGCCGCACAAAAACCCAACCGCCCATGACACTTAATAAACCAATAACAATCATAAAGAAAATTATTGGGTTAAAATTACCTTTCTCCATGCCACTTAGTGGAATTTTCACCCAAAGCAAAGGAGCTTGTGGCGCACGTATCCAAAAAAGGTATTCGTCACCTTGTGAAATACGAACTTCGGCTTTACCCCCGAGTAATTCTGACATCTGTTCTGAGCGATACGGGTAAAAACCTGCATTAGCTAGACCAAACTTGTAAGCATCTTCCTCACGATAAACACCAATCCCCGTTTCATTGTGAAAAGCTTTAGCCATTTTAGGGCTTAATTTGGCATCATTAATGTCGATAAAAACCACTCGCACTTGTTTGGCCAGCAACTGATTCATTTGCTGCAAGTTTGGTTCAATAACATAGATTGCAATAGAGATGTAATAGACAATTTGATTGATAAAGAGTAAAAACCCTATCAATAAAACCGTTTGACCAAACGAACTACGAGGCAATAATTTCATATAACTGACTTAACGTGAAAGAATAACAAACCAGCAGCTAAGCTGGAGTGCCGTCCGGTACAAAAACATAACCTAAGCCCCAAACAGTTTGCAGGTATCTAGGTTTTGCCGGATCATCTTCAAGCATTCGGCGTAGTCGTGAAACTTGTACGTCAATACTACGCTCTAATGCTGAGTAATCTCTACCACGAGCTAGATTCATCAGTTTATCACGTGATAATGGCTCTCTAGGGTGAGTAACTAATGCTTTAAGTACAGCAAATTCACCACTAGTTAATGGCATGCTGATATCATCTTTTTGCATTTCACGGGTTGCTAAATTTAAGTCATAACCACCAAAGCTAATAATGTTTTCTTCTAATGCCGGCGCTCCAGGTGCTTCTTGAGTTCGTCGACGTAACACAGCTTTAATACGGGCAAGTAATTCTCTTGGATTAAAAGGCTTAGGCATGTAATCATCAGCACCTAGCTCTAGGCCGATTATACGATCAACCTCATCACCTTTAGCTGTTAGCATAACAATAGGGATATTATTTGAATTTTGACGTAAACGACGGCAAATAGATAAACCATCTTCACCCGGTAGCATTAAGTCGAGTACTAATAAATGAAAATTTTCACGCTCTAGTAAGCGGTCCATTTGTTCGGAATTAGCAGCACTTCGTACAGTAAAACCTTGTTCTACTAAATAACGCTCTAATAAAGAACGTAAACGCATATCGTCATCTACGACTAAAATTTTAGGTGTTTCTTGAGTCATGGTTGTTTCACCTTATCCGGATTGTTTATTATTATAAATATATACCCGTACTATAAGGGATATTGCTTACAATAAGAAAGTGGCAAAGGTAAAACTACTCAAGTATTTGTTACAATTTATGTAGTGGCTCAGCTTATTGAGCTATTTAACCTGGACTCATTATGAAGAGCTCAGGTTATTTAAGATACTGTATGCTCTGCTCAGTCACGCACTGGGTAAAACTCTTTTTACGCTCTTCATGTGAAAGCGACGCAACAGCTTGTTTTACTAATTGCATTTTTTGCTGACGCTCTGCTTCAGGTAAATGGGCAAGCTGATCTTGAAAACAACCAAACAAGCCAAAATTTAAAGCGATCTCCGATTGCATGCTATCTTCACTCAAGCAAGTAGCTAATTTTTCTGCTAAATTATTTTTGTCCATCTTATTAATTAAGAAGCTTAATTGATAATTTGCCTTGTCTGTCTTCCTTGCTTGATTACAACTAAAGAACATATCGGCAACAGCAACAATAGGGATCAATTGTTGGTGTTGTTCACTAAAGCGTTTTTTTAACCACTCGTTATGCGCTTTCTCATTTTTCTCACTTGCATCAACGGCTGGGTTCGTCGAGGTAAGCCACCATGCATGGCTTGGAAAAGCGCAGCAAGATAAAATAATTAATAATAAATTTAATAGTATTTTCATATAATTAGACTCTAACCACTCATATATTTATGAATTCTTCATAGTGGCTATATTGTGCATCACAGCTAAAACTAAGTATAGTCAACTTATGTATAAAAAATGTAGGATCTAGCATGTACCATCAGTTGAAAGCTTTAAAAAATCTGTTGTTAATAACCTTGGTTTTTCTGTTCACTTGTCAAAGTGTCTATGCAAGTAATGCGCTTGATGAATTCGAGCAAGTCATGGAGCAACATAAAGGCAAGATTGTTTATGTTGATTTTTGGGCTTCATGGTGTGTTCCATGTAGAAAATCATTCCCGTGGATGAATTCCATGCAAGCTAAACATAAAGAAAAAGGCTTGGTAGTATTGAGCATAAACCTTGACGCACAAGTTGAGCTAGCCGAGAAATTCTTACAACAAACACCGGCAAATTTTGCCATTATTTACGACGCAAAAGGTCGTTTAGCTAAAAAATTCAAATTAAAAGGCATGCCCAGTAGTTATTTGTTTAACCGCCAAGGTAAATTGATTAGTGCTCATAGTGGTTTCAACGGTAAAAAACAACAAATGTACCAACAAGAAATAGAAAAAGCGCTAGCTCAATAGCACTAAAGCTTTATATCTATTAATGCTTGGTTTTTGCCATCTCAGTGGTTGCCAATAAAAACCAGGTTGAATGTGGCAACCATTGCTCTACCCAACGCCAGTTTTGCCAGTCGGGCTCTGGGCCAAATTCAATACCTCGACCAGTTAATGAAGGGGTATTTTTCTTTGACGCTGTAATACCGTTTGAAATTCCTCCATAGACCATACTCAAACCATCGTAAGGTATTGGGTTATTGGTACCAAAACCATTAAGCATGCACAGGTTGTAAGGATTGCGCCCTAACGTCCAGTCCATTTGATTTTGTGCAAAGGTTGCTAACTCTGAACTAAGACCAAAATTGTTAAGTTGAGTATTTTTGTCAGCTGAAGATATAGTTCTACCGCCAATAACTGCAGCCATAGTTAAAGAAGATAATCTGGCACTTTCACCCTGCCACCAATACTCGGTTTCATTGGCATGGGGAATAAAGAAGTCTTCTTGTAAATCGTCCGATAACTTACCTTCTTGATAACGTTTGTATGGTTGACGTGCATAATTAAATGGATTGCTAACCTTATTATTAAGCTCAAGTTGATAAGCTAAGTGTTTAGCAATCACTTGTTTACTCACTGCAATTTTATCGACGTGCTGTTCAATGGTTAAGTATTGGCTCAAGGCTAAAATTGGAAAACCAGCCTCTGCCGCATGATAAAATGGACGTAAGTTATCGCTGTCAATATCATTACTGATAAACCAACCTTCATCAGTTAAACGTGCCGCTAAATTACTGGCTCTTTTCCTTGCCGCTTGAAGGTAGTAGCTATTATTACTGGCTTTAAACAACTCAGTTGCTGCTAATAATGCGGTGTAATCATCAATAATATTTTCAATACCATCATCTGCATAGCGCTTGTTATTGCTCGCGTTATTATCCTGTAGGTGATTAAAAGCTTTTTCTGCAGCAACTAAATACTGTTTAGCAGAATACTGCCCTTGCAAACCTGTTTGTTTGCTCAACATTGAAGCTCTGGCGAGTGCAGCAATGGCACTACCAGCCCCTTGCCTAAAGGCAGATTGATAGTCCTCAGTATAAGTTCCGTCAGGGCCGACATAAGCAGTGACCACTCGCTCTGCATTATTTGTATGCCACTGATCAAACACAGTCATATAGAAGTAGCCATCCTCATCAAGAATACGGTGTAAATAATCCGCTCCCCAGAAAACCTCCTCAATAACTTTATTGGTCAAGCCAAGTTCATCATATAACTTAGGTACGCTTTGGTACGAATAAGCTAATGCCCAGCCAACATGCGCTAATTGCTGAGGATTCATAAAATTAGCGTAGGATAAATGTGATAAATACTTGCCAGCATCACCGCCAGCATCATTCCAACCACCACTGACATCGACATAACGCTGTGTATCATAAATTCGAATATGTTTATCTTGTAGCCAGTTAAAGTCTTCATCATTGCGACTACCATTAAAATATTGCAACATAGCGCCAACCGTTTCTTTAAACAACGCTTGCTCTGCAATAACAAACTCACTACTTTGTATTTTTCTATCTTGGTAATTCACTTGAAGGCTGAAATTTCCTTCTTCGGCGAGTGCCGAAAAATCAGCTAGATAATAGTTAACTGGCTCGCTAGTATTATGAGCGCCCTGCCACTGATTAAATTTAGCCTGCTTAGATAATGTTCCTTGAAAAACAACCCGTTCACTGGATAAAACACTGAAACTGATTCGATTTAACTCTAGCGATTCACTAGCCGAAATAATCGCTGATTTAGGACTATTAAGCCCTAACGCAACTTGGTTTAGATGAATAGTAATCTCGGGATCTTTGGTAAGCGGTTTTACGTGTTGATTTGAACAAGCACTCAGTAAGGATATTAAAAATATGGCTACACAATACTTGCTCACTACAGAGCACATATTAATGTTGCTCCAAACTATTTATACTTTCAAGGTACAAATGTGCCGCTCCCAATAAAGCACTATCTTCTTGTGTACTCTTTTCAATAACTAAGTTATTAGTCACACTCTGGTAAGGAAAGTCAGCTAAGTTTTGCCATACTGAATCAATAAATAAGTCATAAGAATTAGCAACAGAGCCACCAATAACAATTAACTGTGGGTCGATCATCATCAACAAATGGCTAACAGCAACGGATAAATGTAAACCGAACTGTGTGAACGCGCCAAGCGCTTTTTCATCACCCGCACGTGCCTTTTGGGCTAACACAGCGCCACATTCTTGGTAGTTATCTTTGAAGAACTTTCCTGAACAATAGTCATCTAGATGGGCATCTAAGTACTTAACACCACCTACTTCGCCAGCACAGCCATTTACGCCCGCATAAAGCTTATTATGTAGAACAATACCAGCACCTAAACCCGTACCTAAACATAAGCCAGCCATGTCTTGAATACCTTGCTTTTGGTGATGTAAATGCTCGCCTTTAACAAAGCAATTAACATCATTATTCACATAAACAGGTAATGCGACCAAAGCTTCTAAGTCTTGCTTTAGCGGCACTGTTATCCATGACTCTATGTTTACTGCATCAAAGACTACGCCTTCATCAACATTGACAATGCTTGGCACACCGATAGCAATTGCAGATGTATCCAATTCTTTGACTTGCTCAATGCAATCTTTAATAAAAAATAAGGAGCCTCGAACGCTCTGACTAGCATCAAATGGTTGTACATAATTTTTGGTGATGCTGCCATTACGATATAAGCCGACGTTAATTTTAGTGCCGCCTAAGTCGATGACCACGATAGAAGATTGCTTCATAAAAAACCAGTTGTTAAGGTGAAATAGTAATAGCTGTAGTGTGCAGAAAAAAGTATGCCGACAAGTATACTTATCTATCAAATATTTATACTTTTCTATCAATGCGGATTATTATGAATAGCTGAAAGGCAAAATGCAGTAACCCAAGTTAGATGACTCTATAGCTCGGATGACTGCATTTTATTGTACAGTAGTTTTATTTACCACCAATGATTAGTTAGTCACAGGTATTGCTCGGCCCGCTCTTTTTTGATCAAGTGTTCGTGTGCGTACTTCAACACCACCATTCACCTTTACCGGCGTTTGATAGGCTTTCCAATGACCTCCTTGTTCTTTGTACTCGATAGGCAGACCTTTAATTGCACTATTGGCTGATAATATACCTGATTCTATTTTTGCCCCTACAGTAGGTAGGCGATAAAATACCCCAGCAAGATCTAGCTTAGCGAGTTCTTTCTCACCAATAACATTCGAAAAAGCTAACCATTGCTTATCACGTGTTTGACGTAATTTATCAGTAAAGGCATTGCTATCTTTACTGAAAGTATCACCTTGTACCTTATAAGGTACTTGCCAGCTTGCTTGATGCCATGCACGCTCAGCTAGTGCTAATAACCTTGGGTAGATCATATATTCAGCCTGATCATCGCTACGCACTGTTTCACTCCAAAGTTGGCCCTGAATACCACTAATAGTAAAGTTCTTTGGTAGCGGTCTATGTGTTACTTCACCTGCTTCATTCAATTGTTTTTCATCATTAGCAATATAGTTATTACCTAGGGTATCAACACGAAACTCAGCATGAATAGGTAAGTTATCTGGCATGAAATTGAACAATGAGCGCGTCGTAACACGTCTAGATGCCCAATTATAACCGCGTTCTTTTGGATCAATTTGATAAGGAAAATCAAAATAAAGTACATCCGGTGTCGCCAAGACAATATTCCAATTACGGTGAGCTTGTTCACTAACTTGCTTATGAGCACCCCAAGGTAATGCGTCCCAGATATATGAGTAAACATCGTTCGGCATTTTAGTAACGTTGGTTTCTTTTAAACCATCATTCCAACCGCCAACAGTAATACCTTTACTCGCCACCATATGTGAAACACGTTCAATAAAATGGGCACCTAAATGTTTCGCATCGCCAAAGTCATTATTTTCATCGGCAATTAAGGCCTTACAAACAGGAGATTCGAGCCAAGCACCAGCGGTTTCGTCAGCACCAATGTGATAAAGAGCTAACGGATGGTCTGCTTCTTCATGTAATGTTTTCAAGTCTTCTAATACGCGGTCAACGAAGGTATAAGTAGACTCCATACAAATATTTAAGGTGTTATCGTTATAGTTTTGAATTGAGCTGTACTGAGTTTTATCATCAAAATCAGTCAATAAATAACGTTTAGCCTCAGTCTCATTTTCCTTACTCATGTAATAATGATATCGCGCTTCCATCGCTTTAATCGCCGCTCTTGAATGACCCGGCATATCTAAAGAGGGAATAACTTGAATATGATGTTTAGTCGCTAACCGAAGAATTTCTTGGTAATCACTGACACTGTAAAAACCATTTTTTTCTGCGACACCACCTAATTGTGGTTGCATGCACTGCTGGTCTGATAAATCTAAACAACGCTTAGCACCTACTTGCGTTAACTCAGGTAAACTAGGTAATTCTAAGCGCCAACCTTCGTCTTCAGCTAAATGCAGGTGTAATTTATTAAGCTTGTAAGCCGCCATTTGTTTGATCAACTTGAACATGAACTCTTTACTATGAAAGTTTCGAGCTACATCGACATGTTGCCCACGATAATAGTAATGCGGTTGATCATTCACGGTTAACAACAGAATTTTTGTTGAACCTAACGTCACCAGACTGGCTAAACTTTGCAAAGCATAAAACGCACCTGAACTATCTTGCGCCTCAACAATGATAGCGCTGTCATTTATACTTAATTGATAATGACCTTCGCGCCAATCAGCACTTTTCACATCATTGAGTTCAATATTAACATCAACACCCGTTTTACTTTCTTTTATACCTAATGACGCCAAACGTTCTAAAGCACCTGATAATTCAGCGTATTTAATGCCGCCTGAAAGTTTAATATTCAAACCTGTCATTAATTCTAAACGTGCTGTTTTATCCTTAATTTCTAAAAACTTAGGTGTCGGTATAATAACAAAGTCAACCGTAGTATCGTCAGCAGTTAACTGGGGCTCATTTTCATATAACCATGCCGAAGATGCATACAGATTATTATCACCTGGCGCTGATTTTATTTGCTTAACCGTATCACTAAAAGGCACTACCCAAGGTTGCAGCTCTAGACCTGTTTCTTGTTCTACAGCGGTTTTAGTACTGGCAATAATGGCTGGCGTTAAACCATCCATAGTCAGCCAGTAATTTGGCATCAACTCAGACTCAGTAATTAAGGTACTTCTAACCCATAACTTTACTTTTTGGCTTTGTCCGGCTTTAAAACCTGCAAAATTTTCTTTGGGAGTAATTTGATGAATATCGCCATTAATGTGCTGTAAATTTAAGTCTTCACTACTGCTGGCGTATACAGGGTAGACCTGCGAAAAATTAAGTTGCCAAGCTTGCGCTTTAGCAAAATAATCTTGCTCGGCTGTCGGTAAGTTAAAGTGAATTACAGCACTATAACAGTGTTTAACTTCCTCACCTTTAAGTGGCGGGCAATCTGTTTCGATGTTACTTAGGAACTGATACTTCACCTCGAGTGTATTTGCTAATTGCTCAAGTTGTTGCTGATCGCTTAATGGTGATAACGCACCAGTAGCTTGTTCTACTTGTTTCTCAGCTTCCCCACTGCAGGCTGCTAGCATTAAGCTAGCACCAATAAGTGAAAATTTTTGAGTGTTGTTATTCATAGTCAATTTTCTCATTAATAAAGATTGGGTAACTAAGTTGAGGTTGATGAAGCTGGTACTTCATTGCCTTTAAATAAATTGATGGTTTTATTATTTACTAGCGGCTTAGCCCAAAAACCAATAGCAAATATATAAGCCAATGCGATATATACTACTATCATTCCGATACGTAAATCACCCGTTAAATCTGCCAGTAAACCAACTAAAGGTGAAGCAAGACCGCCACCAATGATACCAGAGCACAAAATACCTGCAAATGAACCATGATGTTCTGATAAGGAGTTTAATGCCAGTGAGAATATTACCGACCACATAATTGAGATAAAGAAGCCAACTAATGGGAATGCTGTTAATGCTACATCAGTACTACCAAATAATGCAGACGTTAACGAAACAATAGCCCCTAAAGAAAATACTTTTAAAATTAAGCGGCTATCAAGGATTTTTAATAACACTAAACCAACAACACAGCCAACAGTTAGCATTAACCAAAAATCACTCACTGTATTAGCGCCAATTGTTAATGGATCGAGGCCATGATAACGCTCTAAGAAAATTGAGATAGCATTGGCAATACCTTGCTCTGCACCAACATAAGCAATAATACCGACAAAGAATAACACCACGGTTTTATTTTTAAATAGCTGGCCAATCACCTTTAATCCACCAATAGATTCGTCCGCGGTTAACTCAACTTTTGGAAGTTTGATTAACGCGATAAAGACTAACATAGCAATAGAGACTGCAGCGAATACCCAATACATAGATAACCAATGCATGTTTTCAGGAACAATATTAACTAAAACACCAGCAATACTGCTCGTTTCACCATTTTGTAAGTCCTGAACCAATGCGCTGTAAACCAAAGGAGACAATGTAGCGGCACCACCAAAAAACAATTGCGCTAATACAGAATAAAAGGCAAAGTTTTCTTGTCCGCCAGAGACCCTCAGTAGTGGGTTAATAGCTACCTGCAGCATAGCCATCCCAGTACCGATTAAAAATAGTGATAACATCGCCATAGCAAAACTTGGTACTAAAGCGAAGAGAAGAGAACCCATAGTGGCCATCACAAATGCGCCTAATAGTACTGGTTTTTCAGCGTATTTCTCCAGTAGGATTCCCGCTGGAATTGACATGACACCGTAAGCAGCAAAAAAAGAAAAAGGTAATAGACCTGCGACCGTGAGGCTTATATCAAAATCTTTCACTAAGGTAGGGAACAATGGCCCCATAATGTTAGTGATAAATGAAATGGCAAAAAATGTCACTAAAACCAAAACAACCCCAATTATACTTTTCTTCATCGTAAACCTCCTATTATTTTTATGTCTTATGTTATAGTTCAATACTTGATTGTTTTTCAGGCGCTAAACCCAAAAAGAGCCGATGCCCTAAAAGCATCAGCCAAAATGAGGAGGGAAAGTCGATGTCTCACCTCATTTTTGTTGGTATCAGCTAACGAGACAATACCAACAAAACTTTATTTAACTGCATTTATTAGTAAGCAAGGTTAAATCTAATACCGTACATACTTGGTGGGTTATATGAGTTAGACATCCAACCACCATTGGCGCCTTGGCCTTTCCAGTTAATCACTCTTTCATCGGTGATATTAGTTGCATAAACCTCAACATACCAATCTTCATCAACAGGCCCAAATTTAACAGTCGCATCTAAATTGATGTAAGCTTCTTGTGAATCACTAACTGCTTTTTCATCTATATTACGCGGGGTGAAATACATAGTATCTTGCCAGCGAAATCCAAGCCATGGCACTAATTGATATTCCCCCATTTCAATATAATGAGAGTAATTTATGCCCATAGAATGTTCGGGTGAGTTAGGTAATTGATTACCAGTAACATCATATAATTGTCGACCACTTAATGGGCTACCTTCTTCAACAAATAAATCTGCACAAGCTTCTGCACCCGCGCCTTCACGGTAACCACACATCCAGTCATCATTGTACGAGTCATACGAGGTAATTTCTGTTCCTAAGTAAGCGTAGTATCCGTTTAAATGGCCGTTTCCCCATGGAATATAATCAAATTCAAGCTCTAGACCATAAATCTCTGAATCACCGATATTTTCAGTTTTCCATGCAGAGACTATGTCACATGCTTGATCCCATTCTGGACATTCGCGGTCAATGATTTTCTGACCAATTGGGTGCATATTGGTGTAATGCATATCTTCATATAGGGTAAAGAAAAGCACCGCACTGAAGTTTAAAGTGTCATCTAATAATGAGCCTTTGTAACCCAGTTCATAATTGATTGTGGTTTCAGGATCATAATCTAGATAAGACCACTGTTCAGTAGAGCCATCAACACAGGTACCACCGCCACAAGTATCGGTTCTATCACCAAAACCACCAGCTCGATAACCAGTTGCCACTGAAGTAAAGAGCATTTGTTTATTACCCAGATCGTACTGTGCTCCTAAGCGCCAAGTTGTTTCGTCCCAATCTTTTGAGTAAGTATTAACAACTTTGGTATCACCATAAGCACCTTTACCTGCAAAAGCGCCCATATTTGTTGTTAAGTCAGTACCATTATGCGGCAGTCCTGTGCTTAACTCATTAAGTGGCAAGCCTTGTGCACCATTATAATACCAAGAGGAATCGGCCCCCCAACTACCCCAAAACTCGCCGTTTTTATCGGTACGTTCATCTTGGGTATAACGAATACCTGCTGTGACAGTTAGTCTGTCCGTTAACTCAACATCTGTTTGAAAAAAAATAGCTTTGGAATCTACGCCTCGCTCTGGTTGGTCATAATATTGTCCATAAGGCATACCCCACGGTGCTTGCACTAACATATCTTGCGCAAACTCGATTGAATTGTCTTCAATCATCCAAAAGCCACCAACGACATATTGCCAGTTTTCAAAAGTTTGCTTAAGTTGTAATTCATTTACGTAAGATTTGTATTCTGATTCCAGCGTATAAGTTGCCCTGTCATCAACAGTCTGTCTGCCCCAGTTGCCCCATTCATACATGATATCAACTTCTTCCATCAGAGAGTGCTGACCGGCATCGTCATCATGATGTTGGCTACGCTGTTGATTGGCATAAGCAAATCTGTGCTCTATAGTGGTATTTTCATTGATATCATAACTAAGAAAACTTCGATAGGTATCGATACTCATGTCGAGTTTACCTGGTACATTAACTAACACTGGCTCATCAAACGGATCATCTGTTGCACACGCATACACGGTACCCTGGGCAGCATCACAGTCCTTCAAGCTCACATCACCCGCACCACTATTTTGGTAGTGCTCATAACCTAACGTCCAAGAAATCTTGTCTGAGAGCTGCCATAGACCCGTTAAGCGCCCGCCCCATTGATCTGAGTTAGAGTAATAATCAGACTTATCTACTGCACTATTTACTCGCATATCCACATCAGGCTTACCATCAGCTCCAGACCAAACAGAATCACCCCATTCTCCATCAGGATCAGGCAGTTTCATGCCCCTATCAGTTAAATCTTGTTGTTGGTTAATGTAACCATCGCGCTGGTCAAACATAACAGCCGCACGTAGGGCAAAATTATCCGCAATAGCAAAGTTATATACACTACGCACTTGTTTAGCGTTGTAATTACCAAACTGAATTGTGGTCCAACCAAAGTTATCATCAAATACAGGTTTCGCTGGAATAATATTAATAACACCCGCGGTAGAGTTACGACCAAAAAGTGTACCTTGTGCACCACGAAGTACTTCAACTTGCTCTAAGTCAAACATTAAGGCTAGTGCACCTTGCGGGCGAGGTGAATAAATACCGTCAATATGAATACCCACCGCAGGATCACCAATTTCAGTGAAGTTACTTGAGGTAACACCACGAATTGACGCTTTAACACCTGAATCGCTATTAGAAGTACCAAACTGCAAGTTAGGAACCATGCCCGTTAAATCACCGATAGACTTAACATTTTGACGATTGAGTGCTTCTGGCGTCATAGCTGTTATAGCTAACGGCGTTTCCATTAAATTAGTGGCATGCTTGGTCGCCGTAACCTGAATTACTTCAAGCTTATTTTTATCCAGTTCTTTTTCTTCTTCAGCAGCAATCGCAGGAAGGGTATATGAAGTCAAAAATGCACTAGCAATTGCTAGCGCTATCGGTGTTTTATACATACTTTTATTGGTAATTGAATATGTTCTAGACATTAAATAAATCTCTTATTATGTATTTGAGCAGAAGTCGTGAATTAGCGCGCGACTCATTCAAATGTATATTTTTATAATTTTTTGTAATTGCATTCCTCAAGGCATAGCTAGTTTGACGCTTTAAAAAAAGTCATTGCTACACTTTTCTAACCTCTTGTAATACTTTTCTATGAAAAAGTGGGGTATCGTGTAAAAGGATGTTGTATTAAGTCATTAAGGGATGAAGATGAAATTAATGTTTGAAAAGGTTTTAGCCACTGAAAATTCGTCATGGCGTTATTGGTTATATCAACTAGAGCAAATTGATTTTAATTGGCATTACCACCCAGAATATGAAATAGCGTTAACCCTGAATAGTTTTGGTCAACGATATGTCGGCGATAGCATAGAAAACTACGGAGAACTCGACTTAACATTGCTCGGCCCACATTTACCCCACACTTGGTGCAGTGAAAAGTCTATTGATGGCCAAGACCAAGAAGTATACGTTGCGCAAATTCCTGTCGCTTGGTTGGAAACCCTGACCTCAATGCCAGATTTAGTGGCACTTAGGCCTTTATTAGCATTATCAAATCGAGGAATAAAGTTTCACCAAGACGTGGCTGAGAAGTCTGCTGTGATTTTTAAGGCAATGGCAGAGGCATTACCATCGCAACGGCTTATTGGTTTACTCGAAATTTTACAATTAATGCATGATGACAAAAGCGCTCGAGTATTATCAAGTACCGGTTATGATATTGCGATTACTTCTGATCCCTCAACCGACAAGCTTGATAAAATAATCCGTTTTATCCACCAACATTACACCGATAACTTAAGAGCTGATGATTTAGCAAAATTGGTGCACATGAGTACCAATCACTTCCATCGTTTTATTAAACAACGAACTGAGCAAACCTTTACCGAGCTAGTTAATCAGCTAAGAATTAGTAAAGCTTGTTCGTTACTGATAAATACCAGCACGCCAGTAACAACCATCAGTGATCTTTGCGGTTTTAATAATATTTCTAACTTCAATCGTCGTTTTTTACAATTTAAAGAATTAACGCCTAGCCAGTTTCGTAATAGTTTTATTAAAAATAAGTAGCAATAAAAAAGCCAAACTCAAATCAATGAAATTGGCTTTTAGTTTATTAGCAATGCAAAGACTGCTAATTACTGTTTTGAAAAATTAAACTTTTTGTGATTGGTGAATATGCACATCACGCTGTGGATATGGAATACTAATACCCGCTTTATCAAATTCAATTTTAACTGTTTCCATCATATCGAAGTAAATCCCCCAATAATCTTCTGCATTAGCCCACGGACGTACAAATAAGTTCACTGAACTTTCACCGTGTTCACCAACCCAAATATCTACAGCTTGATCTTTTAATACACGCTCATCTGCTTCAATTATTGTGCGTAATAGCGCTTTTGCTTTAGCGATATCATCGTCATAGCCTATACCAAAAACCATATCAACACGGCGCGTACCATTAACATTAATATTGGTTACACAGCCATTTGATAATAAACCGTTTGGAATAATAATACGTTGGTTATCAAAGGTTTTTAATATGGTATTAAAAATTTGAATCTCTTC
>Ga0209396_1004129_pt1 | contig 14264 bp, 16 predicted proteins | sample GOMGulsemesocosm_6_FD_184638 | JGI IMG/M metagenome (GOLD analysis project Ga0209396, IMG submission 184638) | Methane-oxidizing microbial communities from mesocosms in the Gulf of Mexico - GOM8C Gulf of Mexico (SPAdes) (version 2) | ecosystem: Environmental > Aquatic > Marine > Cold seeps...
TCTTTAGTCATCGTGTTTTTCGATAAAGTCTAAAATCATTTGTCTTATTTCTGCAGAAGCAGAGCGACGGCCAATCAAACTAAGAAATTTATCTTTTTCTGATGGCTTCACTTTAACTTGCAAAAAACCTGTAAGTTTCTCTTCTTGTACTGAAAAGCTAGTTTGCTGTAGACCTTCAAGACCACCACTGGAACTTGCTTCGTCTATCGTTGCTCCTAGGCTTAATTTCTTTTTATTGCTCATAATATTACTTACTTAGATAGGTATAAAATTCTTGTATTTTAGGTAAGAGGTTTCTAAGCATATGCTTATTCAAGCCTCCTTCCTGTGAAAGCTGAAAAACGCTCTTTCCTTCGTCTGGCAACCTATTTATAAACTTTGATTTAGGTACTATAAAAATAGGGTGAGAGAAACGTTCTTTTAAAGACTCTTCCAAAAGTGCTGAGTCTTTTTTATCTGTATTATTGATAAGAATGACAATTTTTTTATTGTATTTTTCTAATTCAACAATTGTTTTTATAGCAGGCTTTAAGTCAGCGCTTGATTGGTAATGGATAGGCATCACGCAGTAATCAACGAATTTAGCTACAGATATAACCCTACTATCCATGAATCCTCCAAAATCAAAGACGTTACCTCTATCCTCTGAGATATCTACGTCTTGCTGATCTGGTTTTAGCTCTACTATTGACTGCCCTTCTTTATCAAATAAATTTTGATAAATACCTACGGTATCGTTACCAAAATCATTTGTAACCAAATTAGACTCAGTGAAGTGAGCAAATCCAACTGCGTGAGTTGTTTTTCCTTGCCCCCCTTTACGAGAATAGAATAGAACATTAGTCATAAGGCTTCCTGATTTAAAAAATAATATTACCATATCACAGTAATATATATCACAATATCATAGTTATATATTTTATTGTGATATATCACAATATCACTTTAATGATATTTAATCATCTGTCAAAGAATTCAGTATAAAAAATAAGCTCCCCCCTAAAAAAGTTAAAAAATCAAAAGCCTAGTAGGGTAAAAGGGGGATAAACTAGCCTCATAGATTTGTAATGCTTTTAGGTCAAGGGGTTAGGAATGAAAGAAAGTGATAAGACTTATTTTCCAAGTCTTCAAATTGGTAAGGAAAGTTATGACTTTAAACACCTAAACCCTTTTACTATTGTTGTTGAATCAAAAAAAGCAAAAAAGAACTTAAGAGTTAGGGTAAGGTTCTCGAATCATTGTTTTAGCCGTGGCTACATTGAAGGTCAAGACTCTAGCGAGCAGATAATAAACAAAGGTGACAGTAAGCCTAGAGTGTTTTGCCCAACAAGATACCGCCTATCTTTTTCTCTTCAGGAGTTAATTAGCTCTCTGAACTCACCTAAAGTAAAAGTAAGCCAAACTAAAACAGAAAGGAATTGGGTTTATTCTATAAAGATTGATGACCCAGAAGGACCTTATCACTTGTTTTTTGAGATTTCACGCAGCCCCAAAAATAAACGCCAGTACCAGGATCTTGAGATGGTAATTGAGAGTGCTTATCACGAGACTATCAGACCACCGCAGATCCTAGGAGATATGAAGTTTTTACTATTATGCTCCAAAGTTTACCTAAATGAGAAGGTGTCAACAAAGAGGTAGATTTAAAGCTGGCCTAATAATACCAGCTTTAAATATTACTTATTTACTCAAGGCGGCTTTTTTCTTGTTTAACATAAGGATGAAACTCATCATGTCGTAATCGAGCCTTCCCTGTTTTAATTTTCAGTTCATTACCCATAACTTTCAATAGATTACGGTTAGATTCTGTTTGACGCTTATCAACTTTATTTAAGTGATAGTTAAGTGATAGTTAAGTGATAGTTAAGTTCATGGTCTTCAGAAAAATTCACATAATCATGATCGCTCATACCCATCTTAATTTCCTTATATAAACGGAGAATCGAATGATACTCCACAATTAAATAGTGGTGATAATCTAGGCTTTTTCAACTATGAAAATAAATTTGAAGAAAAGGATTTAATTCAAATGAAAGTTGTAGCTACTTACGGTAACGAAGTCGTTTTGAAAGTAATAAAAAAGACGCTCTAGGCGTCTTTATTACACTATAAATAGTAGATCCGGGCACCTCTATGGCTTTCGCCTTGGTTCGCCTTGCGCGAACACTGGTCTTATCCAGCAGGGGAACGTTCAATCTCACCCAGTCAGTCGTTCCGATACTTCAATCTTATATTACCCAGATGTACATTTCAACATTTGTACATTTGTACATTTTCAAAACAATAAAGTATCACAGTGATATATATTATAGTGATACCTAATAACATTATAAACATGAGCCTCTTGAGATAAAGTCATCTGTACATATATACAGTATTGTGTAAAAAACACACTACTACTTAATTCTATAAGGAAAATTTAATGATCAAAAAAACTTTAGGCCTTACTCTACTTGTTTGCCTTTCAGGTAGTGCTCTTGCATCAACGAATATTGATATTAGCGTATCTTCTGCAGAGAAGAAGTTTTGTTTCTATGAAAATAATGCATACAGTCCAGGGAGCAAAATTAAGCCAATCAAAAAAGTTTTAACTTGTATGACTGGAAACTCTTCTAAGGGTTCTGGTATAGCTTACTGGAAATAGATACGCTTTTATCTATTAGCGTAATTATTTAACATCCTTAAAACCTTGATTTTAAAGTGTTTTTAAATATAGTGGTTTTAAATGCATACGCTTTATGGTGTTATTTCCCATAAAGCGTATGATTTGAAAGCATAAGAATAAAACTATATGAAAAACAAAAAACCTTGGAACAAAAACAAAGCGGTCGGAGCAAAACCACCGCTAACCCCTGAACAAACTCATCTTATAAAGCTACTTCTAGCCTCATCTCAAAAATTAAGAGACCAGGCATTGTTTGCATTGGCTATAGATTCTTCATTTAGAGGATCGGACATCATAAAGCTGAAGGTTTCAGACATTATGATTAATGGTGAAATGTTAGAAGTAATAACAATAAAACAGCAGAAGACAGACAATACTGTTTCTGCGTACTTGTCAGATAGCACCAGAAGCCTTTTAAGGGCATTAATTGATGAACAAGGTAAGGAGTGGAGTGACTTTCTTTTCACAAGAGAAAAGGGCTCTAAGGACGCTCATATCACAGTTCATAGATATAGAGAGATACTAAAAAAGCTGTTTGAGAAGGCTGGGCTAAACCCTAGTAAGTATGGATCTCATTCACTTAGAAGAACTAAAACAACATTGATCTACAAAAAAACAGGTAACCTAAGAGCTTGTCAAAAGATCTTAGGTCACAAGTCTATTCAAAATACAGCTAACTATTTAGGTATAGAAGAAACCGAAGCATTGAATTTAGCTAGAGAATTTGATATTTAAATACTGGATAGTCGTTGTATCGCACTTTTATCAATTATCAATAAAAATGGTTTATTTAATATGTTTTTTGGTTTATTTAAGAGCAAAGAAGAAAAAGAAAAAGAAAAAGAAGAGAAAAGAATTAGCGATGAAAAATGGAAGAAACACGTTAAAAATGAGATTGGGGGGGGTAATAAAAATGATGAAGATGAAAAAGAAGAATGGGTAAAACACTTTGAAAGACAGAAGAAAATAGATGAGAAAAAAGAAAAGGAGCGTAAGGCGGATATTGAACGTTATAGACTTATAGCTATAGAAAAAACTAAAAAAATTAATGCACGAAGTGAAGAAGGAAAGGACAAAACACTCAATGATTTTGGATTAGAAAGAACCCGAAAAAAAACACGTGCCGAATATATTGAGATATATAAAGACCAAAATAAAGAAAATAATACAGTGGCTAAAAAGCCAAAACCAAAGCCAATTCAAAAAGAAGAGTATCAAAGAAGTAAACATGACAAAAGGAGAAAGGTTGAAAAAGAAAAAACTATTGAAGAAAGTAATAGAAAAGTAGTAGAAAACGTTGAAGAGAAAAATACCCCTATAGTATCATTAATACTGAACGCTGTTGAAGAGCAAAGAGCTGCAGATAAAGAAGGCACAGGTGAAGCACCTGTTGTTGACCTTATTAATGATCATTTCAGTCAATTCACGAAAGAAAGTAATCTGGTTTTTAGTGTTTATAAAGATAACTTGACTGACTTTATTCGTTCTTATCATACGGATCTCCTTGGTTCTTATCATTGGGGTGATGGCACATCAACCAATGTAACTGATGTGCCATTCTATGACTGTGCAGAATTAGTATGGGGACTTAATGCAGGACGTTATATAAATGGTTCATTTGTATTTATTATAGGCAGTATGCATAAATTAGAGGATACAAAACTTATAAATTACGGAGAAATTCTTACCAGAAAACAAGTGAATGAGATTGGATATTTTTCGTAAAGATAAATCAAACTATAAATAGTAACCAGTTTTAATTATAGAGGTTAAGTGATTTACGAAACCTCTATAATTTTACATTTAAAATATATATTATTTTCCAATTATCTGACAAAAAATGAAATCAGACATTACTGGTTTATTTGTAGAAGTATCAATAATTTGATTGTTTTTAAATTTCAAACCTCGCATTTGATTATTAGCTTTTCCTTTTGAAATACCATAGTAAACAGTTTCACCATTATGACTTATATAATAAGTTTTATTACCACACTTAACCTCTTTCAAATGTTCAGCCATATAACATCTCCTAAAAATAATACAGTTAAAGTCAAATTAAAATCAGAAATTAGGTTTTTTTCCATCTAATTCTGGGATATGTTCATCCATCTCATTAAAATACTTTCTTGATTCATGAGGTCTATTATGAAAAGGGTAACCACAGTCTTCAAGAGAAAGCTGAACTTGTCCATCTCCAGTAGATGAGTCTATATCATTGCACCATCCACAAGAATGAAACTGTCCACGAAATAAACAAAGCTGACAATCTTCTATATAATACATAAACTTTTCCTTTTAAGGTTATTTATTATACGTATATAATTACCAATTTGAAGACATTCTCTTTATATATCTATTTGTAAAAGAAGAAGCTTCTAGAATTTGAATTTCAAACTCTGATATAAACTCTTCAATATCACTTATGTTCATATTGCTTTGATTAAAAATATCATGTGTTAATTCCAATTTCATAGCAATAGTTCTAATTTCATCTAACTCACCTTTAGTAAGTGAATTAACCATAACTTCTGCAGCTGTTATAAAATTACTTTCAAAAGCTTCAACCATAAAGCCTATCTTTTCCTTTAAGATATTTTTATCTTTTTCAAAACATAAAACAGCATCCTTAACAATTACAAGATTTTCTCCTTCAAAATAAACAATATCTTTAGATTTATAAGAAAGATATTTTTCTTTGTTAATTTCTCTTATTTTTATTTCTTCTTTTCTTTCTTTTATAACACCCTCAAATATATTTTCAATAAATAATTCAAGTTCATTATTTAAACTCTTTGTTCTAAAAAAAAATAAGAAATAAAGAGTCACAAAGGAAATTAAATATCCAACAATAATTAGATTAAAATTATAATATCCTTCACCAAAAAACCAAAACAAAGAATAAGAAATAACAGATAAAGGCAACAGAACAATTAGATCTCCTATATAATTAACAATAGGACTCTGCATAGTATTTTCTTTGATTCTTATTTTTGATTTATTAGATTTATTTTCTTCTTTACTAAAAAATTTTATAATTATACATTGCATATGATTATTATGAAGATGATCATACTTAATAAAATATAAAAAAGTTGGTAAAGCACAAAATATAAAACTAATAAGAGTACCTAATATTAGGTCCGGCACAAATCACTCCTTCTTGTTATTTAAAGTTTAACTTCTCATACGCTTCATTAACCCTCGCTTGCATCTCCTGAAGCTCTTTAAGCTTGCTTTCAGAAGCTCCCGGGTGCTTATCAGGATGATACTTACTTGAAGCTTTTCTGTAAGCCTTTTTTAGATCTGCTTTTGTATATCCAGGAATAAGCCCAAGAAGCTTTTCATAAGATGAGTTACTGGATCTACTTCGCTCTTCAGCTTCACGCCTAGCTCGTTCCCTTTTTTCCTTCTCTGCTTTCTCTCGTTTACGTTTAAACTCTTCCGCTTGCTCTTTGTACTTTCTAGCTTTCTCTTCGCTATCCTCCTTTTCAAAACCTTGATCTTTTCTAAAATCTCTAAAATCATCCTGAGCTCTTCTTCTTGAGGCGGTATCCTCTTCCTGATACCTAAAGTGGTTATTATTAGTATTTTCTCTGTAAGCCCTCTCAGGTCCTGCAGAAAACGTGTTTTCGTTTGCTTTAGATATGAGAAATTGAAAGGCCCTCTGAATTAGGTTTATTAAATTAAAATAAACAGAAGCAAACCCAACAAAAAAAGAGACCGTCAAAAACATTAAAAAACCTTCTTTGTACTTCAATGTTATGTTTGATAAATATGAAACAACGATAATAATTGATAGTAAAATTAGAAGGCCATTACCGCTTTTAAAAAGCCGACCACTGAAGTAGCCAATACTGAAGCAAATTATAAAATTGATTAAAAAATAGTTGAACTCAGACAAATCTAATAAGCCCTAATGACGTTTTTGTAAAAGGAAATAAACTTGTGGGAGTAACCCCGCAATGAAGGGAAGGTGAAATTGAAGGAAAATTATATAATTTGTACTGCCAAGCAGTAGCAGAAGTAAGGTAAGAGGGGTTGCAAAAATAGCAACAAAAATAAACAGTCTAACGTACTGTTTTCTTGCTATAAAACGCCCCATAAACAAACCAAGAGCAAAACAGATCCCTGTGATAATAAATACCATAGGCTCACTATAAAACCTGCTAAGCTCATCTATAATTGACATGAATTTCTTCCCTAAGTTACAAGTCGATTAGTTCTAAATCAGAGTACTTTAGACGTTTTCTTTTAATTAGAATACGTGATTCTTGAGCAGAATTTAACCATTTTTTTGTTTTATAATACGGCTTTATATTTAGTTTTATTGGCTTTAAGTTTTTACTAATGACCAAAGCTTCGTTTTCTCCCATCCTCCTTACTTCATCAGGGTTAAGAAGGTTTCTTTCTTCAGTACGATAATCATTAATACTATGCCCATCAATACTACTTGCTTTGGATATCGTCATCTTTCCAGATAGCTTAGAAAAGTAATCACATGTTTCAAGGTCACTTCCAGATAGACAAATATTAGTTGAAATAGCCCCACCGATCGCTCCAGCTTCGTCTTTACTATATCTAAGTGATAATTGAGAAATAGATTGTAAAATTATAGATAAAGAGACTCCGTACCCTCTTATCGTATTAGCAACACTAACAAAGTCAGGTATGTAGCTATTACCAAACTCATCATATAGCACGTATACAGGTAGCAGATTTTTATTAATTTCTCTCATACATTCATTGAAAATGCTTTTCATAAACAAGCTAGTCATGAATGAGTAATATTTTTGGTTACTCGGTGGCGTAATAAAAAATATTGCTGTTTTTTCTTGTCTGAGATTTGAGAGAGGAAAATCAGTTTTACTTAAAAAGAGTTTTATATCTCTATTTGTCATTGATTTAAGCGTTGTTAATGCAACACTTATAAACGAATTTACGGCCTCCTTATTCCCTGTCATCGCACCTTTCCACTCGTTTAAAATGTATCGATCGTTTATGTCTTCAGGATCCCAACAATTTTCAAAAACCCATTCATCTAAACCAACCCCCATATCACCAATGTTTTGCATAAGATGATACAAGTTAGGTAGGTTGAAATATTTAGGGTCACCAAAACTCAAGCACTTAAGTAATACGCTTAAAATTCTAATTGCACCGGTATTCCAAAAAGCGTCTTTAGCTGAAGGGTTACCAGACCAAACAATGGTTTCAGCGATTTGCTCTAATTCGATATGATTTTTAGCTTCAGTACATGGATTAAAAAAGTAGCTATTCTCAATATTTTTAACGTCAAAAGTGACTATTTTGAAACCTTTTTCTTTCAGGTAACCTGATGTCAGATCCCTGACTTCACCCTTTGGATCATGTATTACCATAGAGCAATTTTTATCAGCTCTATCGAGTACATTAGGGATGATGTATTTAGTTGTTTTACCAGCTCCGACTTTGGCAACAAGGCATACATTCTGAAAACTATTTGTTTCAGATAATCTACGATCGACACCATCGAGCAACAGCCCTTTATTTACAGGAGATAAATAAGCGTCGGCTTCCCGATCTGGTAAAAAATCGGCCCCTTCATTTTTGCTATTTAACTTTTTTAATGAGGCTATTTGGTACCGCTTGATAGCGTAATTAGACATTTGTCTTAAGAGTAATTTCATATAATCCATAAGCAAAAATTACCTTCTAAAATTGGAGTAAGACTGGCTATGCCTTTTAGCTCTAAACTGTTTCAAGTCTAATGAGTGTTTCTTAGTTTTTGAATTATTTAAAATTCTATTGACCTTATCAAGGTAAAAAACTCTTAATTTACCGGGTCACATACTATGGCCTTTTGTAGTTTTTTTGACTTTTGAAATGCTCTCTTTATATTTTTCAGTTTTCTTATTATTTTTTATTTTTATTTTTATAGTTTCTTTATATGGCGTGTAATCACTTTGAGCATTATCAAAGTCTTTTTCAGGCTTTTTGTTCTCTAATTTATTCTTTAATGAATTAAACTCGTCATTTAATTCTAAAGTTTTTAATCTATACTTCTTTCCATCTGACAAATCTATAAAACCTATATTATCACCTCTTATATAGTACTTTAAGCCTTCATATTCTAATTCAGTATCAAATTCATTTTTTGATTTTATTTTATTAAAAGCAGTTCTCAATCTTTCTTTTACGTTTTCTCTTTTTGTCTTTTTACCTGTTCTTTTTTTATATTCTGTTTCATTTTGTTTTTCAGAATATTTATTATTTTCAGCGTTTATTAGTTTCTCTTGATTTAATTCTGGGTATCTTTCAATAACATAATTTTCAATACTTTTTTTGATATCAGAGAATTGTTTTTTATTTAACCTATATCTTGAATTTTTATTAATTTCATTCGCAGAAATCATTAAATGGTAATGTAAGTTATGTTCTTTTTCATCATGCAAACCACCAAACACTAGACAATTATTAGATCTTTCTTGAATGTATTTTTCAACGACATCATTTAAAATTTCTTTTTGTCTATCTTTGCTTAAACTTTCGCTTGATTTTAAAGATATTATTTCATGATAAAGGTAATTTCCATTTTTACGCTTATTTAATAAAGATGAATTTGTATTAAATTCGTTTATTACTCCGTTTCTATCAAATGAAAAAGTATTATAATATTGATTATATTTTTCATCACCTTTAGACTGCCCGTTTGAAATATAGTCATAAAGCTGAGAAAAACTAGCTTCTTTTCTAGACATTGATTTTATAATCACGACTTAAATTTTACCTTTAATAAAATCTGATATTTTTTTATCTAGTTCTTTTAAATGGTTAAAAACTAAATTTTTATCTACTTCTTTAAAAATATTTGATGATTTTGATAGCTGATTTAAATTATTTGCAACTCCCCTTATTGATCTATTAAATTCAGATAAGGAATCAAGTATTTCTCTAGGATAAAAATAGCTTTTATCTCTATATGCTATGGCCATATTAGATAGAAGCTTACTAACTGAAATGCCTTCTTTTTTAGCTATTTTTTCAAATTCTCTATATTGAGGAATTGTTAATGTTACTTGTACACGCTTGTGCGTATGCTTTCTTTCTTCTGATTTTCGCTTGAAATACTCGCTTCTATCCATCATAAATCCTCTTTACAAAGTAAAGTCTGCCAAAGGCAGAAATTAGGGGGTTAAGGGGGGCTAAATCCCCCTTACAAGATGTAAGTTGGTCGCCACATACGAAGTATGTGGTCGGCAACTTGCAATCTTGCCATTCATGCTACACTCAACTATAGCACGAGTTTTGTATTACTGCGGTGTAACGAAAGCTATCAGCTTTTATAGGGCTAACGCCCCTGAAAAAGCTGGCGCTTGCTGTGGAAAAATAAAAAGGAGCTCACCATATTTTGGTAAGCTCTCATTATATTTGTTTTTAATTTAAATCAAATTATTTATGGCATGATATCGGAGTGATTTTCTATACTTTATTTATTTGATTTTTTAATATCTCTTTTAAGACTTCTATAAACTTCAGACCTCTTTTTGCAACAAATGAAAAAGTAAAAAATTCAATTTATTTTTTGATATACAACTCTATAGTCTCATCCAACGACTACTCTATAAAAGTCTTTATGTCACTTAAGAGCTTTGTGAGGAAAATCTCAACTAATAATTAAAGGAAAAATTCTTTCAATTTTTTTATATGTGTTTGGATTATTTTTTATAATACCACTTATATCATTTATAAAACTTTTAGAAAATGCCCAATTCTCCCCGTTATATTTCATTTGAGATTTTGTTAATTTCCATAAATTTCTTTGACTCTTCAACACTCAGCATACCACTTTTAAGTCCTTTCATAGCTTCTTCACATAGCCATTCATTTTCTTCATCTTCTAAAAACTTTAACTCTTTAAACCTTTTAGGTGATAGGATGTAAAATTCTTCTTTTTTTCAATTTACCACTTTAATCTGTTCGTTTATAATCTCATTTTTTAATACTAGATTTTTGAACTCATCAAGCGTTAACTTTTTACTTCTCATAATATTTTTTTTAGTTTTAATATTTAAAATTATATTGACTTATTTTAAAAGTCAATATAATAAAGTTAGGCTATTACCTAACTTTTAGTTTTGAGAAATTTACTTCTTCAAAGCTAAGATCTAGCTCAATTATTGGCATACTAAAAAAGTAAAGACTTTGAAGTTCATCAATTGAAACATATCACCATTCATCACAGATACTGTCTGGCATTAATGCTTCAACATAGCCATAAGCAATCTTAGTTTCTGGGTCATATTCAGCGATATACCAGTTTGTTCTTCAGATTATGTTAAATAGTTTAGCTATTATCATAGGGCTTTTCTCATTTTCTTGAGAATAAAGAGGGTATTTAGATGCTCTCTTTTTAAGTTCTTTATGTAAAATCATAATTAATTATATTAAAAAATAAGTAAGCCTAAAACACTCAAACAATTTCAAAGAGTCAAAGAACCGTTATTTTATATAATAAAATCGGTTATTGACCTGCTGAAATTTTGAGTATAATTAGTTGGCTTTATTAGTAATATTCGTTTTCGACTAACTTCTATAAAAATATTATGAATTCAAAGCAAGCAAAGAAAATCAAGGTAGAAGACTTACTTCTTAGACTTGGGCATAAACCAAATAAAAAAAGTGGTAATGATTTGTGGTATCACAGTCCTTTAAGATCCCAAGATAAAACACCATCGTTTAAGGTCAATCTAAGCTTAAATACGTGGTATGACTTTGGAATTGGTGAAGGTGGCAATATCATAGATTTAACATGTCAGATTTTTGATGTTGACATGAAGGGCTCTCTTGCAAAACTTGAGTCTTTGTATTCTATGCAAACTCTTTTGTTTACAGCTAACAAGGAGTTCTCACCAAGACAGACAAAAATTCAAATCGAAGAACACACAATAAAAAAAGAACCCTTACTAAAATTAGTGAGGGAAACAGATATAACAGAGCCAAATTTAAAACGTTATGTTAAGTCTAGAGGGATTAATTTTGCTTTGGCTAATAGGTACTTGAGACAAATCTACTTCAAGTACAATAACCAGGATAAAACTCAATATGCTGTATCATTAAAAAATGATGCTGGAAGCTATGAGTTTAGAAACTCTTTTATGAAAGGTTTTTTAGGTGATGAGAAAACAATTACAACTTTTAATGTGAGAGAAGGTAGTAATGTTGCTGTGTTTGAAGGGATGTTTGACTTCCTTTCTTACCTTGCTGATCATAACTTTACAGAATTAAAAAGTACTGTTTTGATCATAAATTCGACAGTACTGAAAGAAAAAGCTAAACACTTTCTGCTATCTCAAAACTTCAATAAAGCATATTTTTTTCTAGATAATGATAATGCTGGTAAAGCTGTTTTTAAATTTTTAACCGAGGATTTACCGTATCAAAGTACTGATAAATCAGGAATTTATGCTGATTTTAACGATTATAATGAGTATTTAAAATTTAAACTGGCGCTTGCTGGGGAAAATAAAAAATTTTAAAAGCTGTTTAAACGCCCTGTATGGCGTTTTTTTATTTACAGCCTACCTTGTATCAAAAAATCAGGAAAAACCGTTTAGAACCACCTTAGAGCGCTTTTGAAAGCACATAAAAGCGGACGGCGGAACTTGTTTTTCAGTATATCAATGAGAATTATCTATATTTAAGTAAAAGTGCTGTACTTTTTACAATTACATCAAGAATTTATCGTTTTAGAAAAAATAATATAGAAACACGAGTCCGCTTTTTATTTTCCTTAGCCGGCAAATTTTTAAATAAAGAGCTTAATTTAGATTTTTTTAATGTTTGTTTTTTTCCACAATCTTAACTAAGGATAAGAAAAGGTTAAAGATAAGGATAAAAGGCTAAGGAAAAGGATAGCGTTCAAAAATACCCTTTAAGGTGTTGATTCTAAGCCATTTTTATAAAAAAGGTCACCCCAAAAACATTATAAAGGTCACCCCAAACACTTAGTAAACCTTAAAAAGGTCACCCCAAACACTTAGTATTTTTAAAGAAGGTCACCCCAAAAGCACTGCAAAGGTCACCCCAAAAACTTAGTATTTTCACCTGAATTTTAAAAAGGTCACCCCAAACACTTAGTATTTTTTACTGTTTTTTTGGTTGACACCCTTAGAAAAAATGTTGTCTAACTATGAAAAATTAAAGGTCACCCCAAAAGCACTGCAAAGGTCACCCCAAAAGCACTGCAAAGGTCACCCCAAACACTTAGTACTATTATCTATCTTATTCAGGCTTATCTACAGGATATCTACATGTTGTTATTCGTTTTTATTGAATATCCTTTGAACGATGCTTGTTGAATCATGCCTTTTAGTTGATGAATGGTACCTTTCAAGGTCTTTCATATACTCATTATTGTCTGTGTAATCACGTCTATCAGGGTATGAAAGTACTCTCCCTTCATGATCAATAACCATTGCATCTTTATTCGATTTATTTGCTTTTATTTGTTCCGATATAAACTTATCGGTAAACCAAACTTTAAAAACAGCATCTATAAGCTTCTTTTGGCCTTTTCCTTCACTAAACTTTCTTTCTACTTCCCATTTTAAAACAACATCATTACTAAGCTTATTCAGGCTCTCTGAGATTTTTTCTACTTTCTTTGTCATGGTTTTCCATGAGTCTACACTTGGCACTTCTTTAAGAAGGTTGCCCATAGAAAAATGATAGTGATTGGATTTTGATACTTGCTTGAAGTTATGTACGAATTTTTTATATAGGAAGTTCGTAAACATATCTGGAATATTAAGAGACCTTTTGAGGTTAAACTCTCTATACCCTCCATGTAGCACTATACGAGATATAATTGTATGAAAACTGACCACAAACTCTGTGTTTTTAATATCGTTGTTCTTGTCTTTTGAGTATGACGATATAAGAGGGCCATTTACCTCTATGTTTTCATGCTTAAAACTTATATGTGATTTGGAAAGGATCTCTAGTGCTTCTTCAAGTTGGGCGTATGAGTAAGTTGCTTTACCTGTAACACTCTTAAATACATTATAGAGCCTATACAAGGTCGTTTTGATAGTAAGAATTTTTGCATAATCAGGGGCACTTTCACTACCGTAAAACTCGGTACCATTATCATCTACGGCAAGCTTTATAAGGGATTCTAAGACCTTATATTCTTTTTTCATAGGGAAATGCTCTTTCTCCTCGTTCCCTTTCCCTATCCTTGCTGGATACCTTATCACTGAGATTTCTTGGGTTTCGAATTCAATTTGAGTATTTGATGTTTCCAGGAACTTGCCATTAACCCTGTTAACGACTTTTCTATCATCAAAAATAGCGTTAACGAGTGAGTCCCACAACCGTAATGATTGGCTATTATTTGATTCTGAAATATTGAAAAATAGATTCAATTGACGAGGCTGATCTTCCAAAGGAAGTAACTCCGGCTCACTGTAATTGTCCTTAATATCTTTTTCTTTAGTCATCGTGTTTTTCGATAAAGTCTAAAATCATTTGTCTTATTTCTGCAGAAGCAGAGCGACGGCCAATCAAACTAAGAAATTTATCTTTTTCTGATGGCTTCACTTTAACTTGCAAAAAA
>Ga0209396_1004130_pt1 | contig 14264 bp, 12 predicted proteins | sample GOMGulsemesocosm_6_FD_184638 | JGI IMG/M metagenome (GOLD analysis project Ga0209396, IMG submission 184638) | Methane-oxidizing microbial communities from mesocosms in the Gulf of Mexico - GOM8C Gulf of Mexico (SPAdes) (version 2) | ecosystem: Environmental > Aquatic > Marine > Cold seeps...
TGCAGTGTTAATAAAGAGAATGGTTTCGCTAAAAAGTCGTCTGCGCCACACTCTAAACCTTTCAATAAGGCCTCTTCAGTTGCCATACCAGAATATAATACAAAGGAAGTAGGAGCATTTTTATTACTTTGCTGGTCTTTGATCCAGCTAGAGCCTTTTTCGTTACCAATATGCTCATCAACTAAGGCAATATCAAAAAGAACATTTTCCCTGAGTAGATCATCTGCAATGGCTAAATTACTCGCACATTTAACCTCAAAGCTATCCTCTAGACTTTCAGCCAACATTTTTAAGTAGTCGATATCATCATCAATAATCAATAAATTGTGTTTTATCATTTTGCAATTCCTTCTTTTTCTACCTTAACGTCATTTAAAGATGCCAAATATAATTTGCCGTCACTAAGGTACCCTTTTCTTGGTATTCCAAGGTATCACACAGCTGGTTAACTAATTCAACTCCTCGGCCACTTAACTTAACACCGTCGTTCATCGCAAGGCTGTTATTTTTTACTACATCTAATATTTCAAATCCCTGTCCGCTATCTTTGATGTTAATGACCATTTTCCCACCGTGTGAAAGTGGAAAATATTGCAGCGATATCCGAACATAATTTTCAGCAGCATTAGTTACATTATCTGCGAGTTTATCAAGGCGTTTTGACCGCTCATTAAAGTACTGACTAAAGCCTTCTGCAGAATCTTTTAATGATGAATTTAGTTCCAAGACACCATGGTCTAATGCATTAATAAAAAGCTCTGTTAATATGGTATATAAACTCTGCCAGTGCTCCCCAGCCCCTTCTAAATCATTAATTTGATTCATTACAAGAGGAATTGGGTTAACTGTTTTTAATAATTTCCCGGTGAGATGTAAATGATATGACCAAGTGGGTAACAAATCTTGAGGCATTCCAAAATAATTATCTTCTGCAATAAAACCTTCGGGTATTGTCACTTTATTGGATATCTTTATCTTTTTCCAACCACTACAGGGGATATCGACTAAAGAAATGTCATCTTCTTGCTCACATTGTTGACAAAAGTCATCAAGGTATTTCAACACACTATTGGTTAAATCCTTTTGTGCTATGCCCTCAGTCGCTGCTTGTTCAAACAGCGGAAAACCAAAAAGGTCACCTTTAGGGTTCCTCGCTTCGACTATGCCATCAGTGATGAACACTATTCTGTCGTTAGTTTTGACTTGAACCACTTCAAGTTGAGCATCGGGCAATAATTCAGGTAAAATTCCTAGTGGCGGGTGCGTTGACAAAAACTGTTGTTTAATTGTGGCATCAGAATCAAACAAATAACCGTCAGGTAAACCAGCATTAAAAATATAGGCTGATTTTTCATGCTCTGATATACTGGCAAAACTTGCAGCGAAGAATAAATCTCCGGGTAATAAGGTATGCATTTGTCGATTTAATTGGGCAATAATTTCTAAAATAGAAAAACCTTTTTTAGTCATCGCTCTAAAGGTTTCAGTCACAGGGATGGCGCCAATTGAAGAGCGTAAACCATGGCCGGTAAAGTCGCCAAGTAAGACATGCAGATCACCGTTTGGACATAACGCGCTTAACTGAATATCACCACTAAAGATAGTGGCGGGTTTTTTTATCACTCCAATTTTGTCTAAAGCAAAGTTCCTTGCCTCAATCACATCTGACATCATTTTCTCAGCAAGTTCAGCATCATTTTGCTGCTCTCGTTGTAAGTCTTTTACCTGCTCGACCAAATCACTTATTCGTTGCATCGATTTTATCTTGGCTTTAAAAACATTCGGCGTAAAAGGCCTGACTAATATACTATCACCACCGGCATCAACGCTTTTAATAAAAGCTTGTTCACTATCCATACTTGTAATAAAAATAATAGGGGCTAAATTGCCTACTCCCGAATGTTTTTTAATTCTTTTTGTTGCTTCAAAGCCGTCCATAATGGGCATATTAATATCCATTAAGACTAAGTCAGGTTGGTGTTCAATATACATTTGCACACCACTTGCGCCGTCATTTGCAACGACTACACGATAATTTTCTTCTTCAAGCAGTACGGACAACAATTTGCATTGCATCTTTGAGTCATCTACAACAAGTGCAAGTTTTTGGCTTTGAGGCATATCTCGTCCTTACAATCTACAGGTGGTAGCTAGATGTTAACTCGGTATTATAAATGTTATTCAATCGTCATTAACCGTTGAAATTGGGCTATCTCTAAAATCTTTCTTACGGTATCACTCGGCTTAGAAATAATGAGCTGCCCTGCATGAAGTTGAACATGGTCTTTTAACAACAAAATCATACCAAGTGCTGAGCTATCCATATATTCAGTTTGACTTAGGTCCAAAATGTACGTTAAACCTTGGGACGTTTCGTCTATGTATAAATCACGGAACTTCTGATGCAATGAGAAATCAAAACGTTCGTTAATGGCAATAACAAATTGCTTATTCTCTCCAGAAAATTTGCTGCTAACCGTCATAAGTCTCTTCCTTATATGTTTTAAAAAGTTAAACAAATTAAAATAAGTCTATTTCGCCTTCGTCCATGTTCAGTTGCTTAACACTACGAGAATCTTCGGCCTGCTGAGTCTCAAGGTAAACTTGTTGACACTGTGTTTTTAGGTTCACCAATTGTTGATGAACTGCAGTCCCTTTATTTTTATCAAAGGTAGCCAATGCTTCACTTATTTCATGAAGGCTACTAACATTCATCTGTAATGACTCTAATGATTGCCGGGTTAAGTCTTCAAATTGTAACGAACGCACGCCAATATTCACTGCTTCGGTGATTTGAGGGGCAATAATAGCGAGCTCTTCCACACTTCGAGTTGTTTGATTATTTACATCTTCAACATGGCTCATCATTACCGTCATTTTATCTTTTGCTTCTAACGTCGATGTCATATCCGCTGAAGCCATTGTTTTTACTGATTCTCGTAATTTAGCAATAATTGATTTGGCATTATTAATTTCAGATCGTATATCTTCATTGAGTGTTGTTGAGCCCACAGATAAACTACGCACTTCGTTAGCAACAACCGCAAAACCACGACCGGCTTCTCCTGCCCTTGCGGCTTCTATTGCCGCATTAAGTGCTAACAAATTAGTTTGACTTGCTAAACCTTCAACTTGCGACAAGAGTTTAAATATACTATCAAACTGCACTACCATGTCATCAGTATAGGTCATGGTTTCAAGACTTTGCTTACTGGTATTAATAATGACTCCAACAAAGTCATCAAGGGTTTTATTAGAGTCTGTGACAAAATTTTCTAAGGAGCCTCCCTGACCATCTTCCATGTTGCCTGAATGAGAAATGAGTAATTGGATCATTTTCTGTTGGTCATCACTTAAATTGTCTAAGTCTTTAAAGCTTTTTGAAATGCCCGTGACGGCATCACCAACCAGCATTTTTGTCCGTTGTAACTCTTTTTCTATGATGTTTATTTCTTGGTGAATAAACTGCTGCAACTCAAAAATCACATTATGGATTAATTCATCATCCACTACAGGCATAGCCTCATCACCCTCACCGTTAGTGTTAAACGATTGTGCCATGCGTATTTGATTAGCTAATACTAACAATAGGATAAATAAGGAAGAAAACAAAAATAAAAAAAGTATTTCTTCCTGAATAAATAAATAATTTACCCATATTAAAAAAGTGAGTAAGCACGAGGCATAAAGCCACTTTTTTAAATGCCTCATGATCTACCTCCTACACGACTCTTTGCGAGAACATCCTGCATTTCGGTTCTACTTAAGACAGCATAATCTAGTATGTTTTTTGCGATTTTTGTTAAAGGTAACTCCATAGTTTGTGCGCAGATAGCATGGGCTCTGCCTGGCATTCCCCAAATAAGACTTGAATTTTTGTCTTGTATAAGCGTCCTAGCTCCTAACTCTTTTAAACGACACATACCTTGAGCGCCGTCTTGCCCCATACCCGTTAAAAGAATTGCTTGCACGTTATCGGCCAAGCTAGTAACTGAATCAAACAACACATCGACAGCCGGCTTATGACGATTAACTTCATCGCCATCACTTAACGTACAAAACAGTGCTCCATTTTTATGAACCACTTCTAAGTGCTTATCTCCTGGGGCTATATAAACATTTCCAGTTTTTATTTTTTGACCATGACTCGCCTCATGAACTTCCATTTGACAACTTACATTCAAACGTTGAGCAAAGCGTAAGCTAAATGTTTTCGGTATATGCTGGGTAATTACAATAGCTGGAGAATTGCTCGGAAGTGTTATTAATAGTTTCTTTATCGCTTCTGTTCCCCCTGTAGAAGCGCCAATAGCAACCAAATGATTCGCGCGTTTGACACCAGAAAAAGAGAGTACATTATTCTTGTTATCAGCGACTTTATTACTCGCTAAGGTATCAGACAATTTAAAGTTCTTTTGATCAACCGTCACTACTTGAGTGATTTTTTCAATTAACACTTCCTTGAAGCTATCTTGAGTTGCTATTAATTCTTGTACCGTTGGTTTGGCAATGAAATCTAAAGCGCCTATCTCTAAAGCCTGTAGGGTTATATCTGCTCCTTTCGTCGTTAGTGTCGATAGCATAATAACCGGCATAGGCCGTAATCGCATGAGATTAGTGAGAAAAGTAATGCCATCCATTTTAGGCATTTCTACATCTAGCGTTAATACATCCGGATTTAATTTTTTAATTAAATCACGTGCCACTAGCGGGTCTTCAGCCTCACCAACCACTTCAATATCATTACTGTGGCTTAATGCTTCCTTGATTATGTTTCGGATAACAGATGAGTCATCAACAATCAGTACCTTAATTTTTTCCATACAATTTTATTCCTTTATGCTGACAGCTAGAAAAGTTCAACATCACCACTAACATCTTCGTGATCAAGTTGACTGCGATAATCACTTTCTCTGCGGATAATGGTATCATTGTGTAAATTATCAAGTCGTTTAATAAAAGCGCGACCGCTACAGGGTTCAAAGATAACTTTTCTAGGGTAAACATTGCCAATATCGCTACTTTCAATCATTATTTCTTCTTGCTCTAAATAGGCTAAAGCAAAGTCAATATTCTTTTGGCCTACGTCTGACATTTGATTAAGTACTTTTGCGCCACCAAATAGTTTTGCTCTTAAATTTCCCTTACGCCCACCCGCCCTTAAAATGCAATTTATCAAGTGTTCCATAGCGAAATTACCATAACGAGTAGCATCTGTTGTTTGCTCTCTACAGCCCCAGTTAACTTCGTGAGCTTCTTTATTAGTAAGTGGCAACATAAAGTGGTTCATACCTCCGATACGTGTGCGTTCGTCCCAAATACACGCAGAAATACATGATCCTAATGTTGTTGCGATGGCAACATTTTCAGTAGTCATATAAAACTCACCGGGAAGAATTTTGGCAACCACCATGTCTCGCTGTTTATCCCAATAGTGGTTAACTTGTTTGAACTCTGGCAGGCATTGCTCCATATATTCTGATATTTGTGGATGATCTTGTCTAAGCACAAAATTTCCTTACTGATATAACCCTCCTCGAACTAAAGAGGCTTTCGAAAAATGGTTCTGCCAACATTGCTAAAATATTGCTGGTAATTGCCTAAATTCTCACTGTGACCCAAAAAAAGTAAGCCCCCTGGTGCTAGCATTTCATAATAACGAGAAAATAATTCTTGCTGGGTTTTTTTATCGAAATATATAATGACGTTTCTGCAAAAAATAGCATCAAAAGGGCCTTTCATCGGCCAGTCGTGAAGTAAGTTCAGTTGCTTGAAGGTGATAATATTTTTTAACTTGTCATTCACTTTGACACTTTGACTACTTTTTCCGCATCCCTGAAAAAAATAACTTTCTTTTAGCCGTTTAGGAATATCTTCAATGCGATTAATATCATAAATTCCCCTTTTACCCTTCGCTAAAACATCACTATCAATATCGGTCGCTAGGATTTTTACATCCCATTTTACTTGTTCATTTTTCATTGCTTCAAGTAATGTGATTGCAATGCTATAAGGCTCTTCACCCGTTGAGCTAGCCGAAGACCAGACTCTTAAACGTTTTTTCCCATTAGAACCAAGCGTTTTTTTCTTTATTAAGGAAGGTATCTCTTCATTGGTTAAATATTCAAAGTGATGATTTTCTCGAAAAAAACTGGTCAAATTGGTGGTGATAGCATTAATGAAAAAATCTTTTTCTTGCTCTGGTTGATCTCTTAATACCTGACAGTAATCCGCAAAAGAGTTCAGTTTCCGCTCTCTAACAATGCGTGTTAACCGTCGGTATAACATTTCTCTTTTACTGTCATTAAGTACAATACCTGTGGTTTCATAAACAAATTCGCAAACAAACTTAAAATCACTTTCACACAGTTGCATTTTTTGCTCTCTGTTTACTTGCCTACTATTAGGACGACCTTGCATATTGCCAGTATTCCTCCTTAGCTCAGTCATCCTTTTTACCTCTATTAAGTCTGTTTCATTAGCCACAGTGATATCTATCGCGGCCGATTTTTAAAATTCTTCCCATTCTTGATCAACGGCTGTACTTGGACGCTTACCACCACGTTTTGGCGCTGGTGCTACTGCTGGGCTAGCATTAGATTGTCTCGCTCTAGGTTGTCTTGCACTTGCTCTTGGTTGACGTTGCACAGCAACGGGTTGTTGAGCTTCCTCCCCATTATTGAAAAAGGCAACTTGATCTAATAACGACTGTGACTGCTCTTCCATCGATTTACTTGAGGCAGCGGCCTCTTCAACCAATGCAGCATTTTGTTGTGTCATTTCATCCATTTGGCTCACGGCAGCGCTGACTTCACCAATGCCAGCAGATTGCTCTTTACCTGCACTATCAATATCACCAATCATTTTACTGACATCTTCAATAGCGGTAACCAATTCACTAAAGGTTTGGCCTGTTTCATCCACCAACTTAGTGCCTTGACCAACAGCTTCAACACTGTCGTTAATCAAACCTTTAATTTCTTTAGCTGCGCCGGCGGAGCGTTGAGCCAAGTTTCTTACTTCAGCAGCAACAACCGCAAAACCTCGGCCTTGCTCACCTGCTCTAGCCGCTTCTACCGCCGCATTAAGAGCAAGTAAATTGGTTTGGAAAGCAATTTCATCAATAACGCTAATAATGTCGGCTATTTTCTTACTCGATTTATTAATATCACTCATGGCAGTAATGGCATTTCTCACCACAGCGCCACCATTACTGGCTTTGTCCATGACAGAGTTAGATAACTTACTTGCCTCTGATGAGTTCTCAGCATTTTGTTGTACCGTGCTAGTTAACTCTTCCATGGCAGAAGCGGTCTCTTCTAAACTTGATGCTTGCGACTCAGTACGATGACTCAGTTCATTATTACCTGAGGCAATTTCACGCGCAGAGTCAAAGACATTGGTCGAAGCATCACGTATTTCATCAACCATATTACTTAGGTTTTCAATAGAGCCATTCATGGCATTGGCAAGGGCAAGGAATTCTCCACCATAGTCATTACTCATACTCTGAGTTAAATCACCATCGGCTAATGCTTGAGCAATGTTAATGGCGTCATTAATAGGCTCAACAATTGAGTTCATCAAATTATTAATATTATCGCCTAGCTCTTTCATAAAGCCTTGATATTCCGCGGTTTCAATTCTACGGTCTAATTTACCCGCGATTGCATCGCTAATTAGGCTATCAATTTGCCCTTGCGCATCTTTTTCTTCAGTTAAATCAATCCATTGAACAGCAGTGCCGACATGATTCCCTTCTTCATCCCTCAGAGCGATAGCAATAAGCTGGAAAGTTAGTCCAACCACTGAAATTTCAGTGGTGTAAGGCAGGTTATCAGGGTTACCTAATAAGTTTTGTTGATGGGCAGGGTTTTTATGGAAGGTATCAAAATTAGTGCCGACCATGGTATCAACAGAAAAAGATGGCAATACTGTACGTAATTGTGCTTCACGACGACGCAACATAGTTGAAACCGCTGGATTGGCATACACGATATTACCTAGTGTATCTGCCATCATTAAGTTGGTGGTCATGCCTTCAATGGCAGAGGTTAATCGACCGACTTCAACAGACTTAATACGCGCGGTAGTAACATCTTGCCACTCAAGGGCATTACCTATGTACTCGCCGCTAGCATCTAAAATCGCAGTAACATTAAGCTCAAAAGATAAATGTTTGATTTGAATATCGGTTTTGTATGGTAAGTTATTCGGATCACTGAGCAACTTACGTTGATGGCTTGGGTTCTTATGAAAACTATCAATATTAGTACCAATAATCACCTCAGGATCGGCCTTAAAGCCAGGCCAATTATCGGCAAAAGTCGCTTCATGCTCTTTCAATAACGCAAGTGTTGCCGCATTGGCATAGGTAATATTAAAGTCTCTATCGATCATAATATTAGCTGTTGCTGATTGGTCAATGGCGCCTTGTAACTGCGCCGTTTTGTTCTCTTGCATTCGTGCTGCTGTTACATCTTGCCATTCAAGGGCGTTACCTATGTATTCGCCGTTAGCATCTAAAATCGCGGTAACATTAAGCTCGAAAGATAAATGTTTGATTTGAATATCGGTTTTATAAGGTAAATTATTTGGATCGCTAAGTAATTTACGTTGATGTTCAGGGGCTTTATGAAAGCTGTCGATATTAGTTCCGATAATCACTTCGGGATCAGCCTTAAAGCCAGGCCAATTTTCAGCAAAAGTGGCTTCATGCTCTTTCAATAAGGCTAAGGTCGCCTCATTGGCATAGGTAATATTAAAATCCCTATCGATCATAATATTGGCGGTGCCGGATTGGTCAATGGCGCCTTGTAACTGTACCGCTTTGTTTGTTTGCGCTCGTGCCGCTGTTACATCTTGCCATTCCAAGGCATTACCTATGTACTCGCCTGAGGCATCTAAAATAGCACTAACATTGAGTTCAAAGGCTAAGTGCTTAATTTGAATATCAGTTTTATAAGGCAGGTTGCTCGTATCGTCGAGTAATTTACGTTGATGTGACGGTACTTTATGAAAAACATCAATATTTGCACCAATAATGGCCTCTTCATTCGCTTCAAAACCCGGCCAGTTATCTGCAAAGGTCTTTTCATGCTTTTTCAGTAAAGCTAATGTGGCTGCGTTGGCATAAGTGACTTCGAAGTCTCGATTAATCATCATAAATGCAGTCGCTGATTGATCAAGTGCCCCTTTAAGTTGCACGGATAAATCATCGCTTTGTTCATTGTTGACAGTATTCTTTTCCATGTTAGTTCCTTTTGCTGACTGGTTTGCTGCCGCATCATTTGCTGCGTCAATCATAGTAGTTGCTAGGGTTTGGTATACTACTGTCCAAGCCTTTTTAACTGGGGCGGTAAACTCATCACCTAATCCTTGCGCTAAGGTTTTAAGCAACGCTGCACCAACCGTATCGTAATGTTCAGGCTCTGCACCATATTTAAGGTGCTTTGCCCCTAAGTTTTGCACTGCTGGTATTAATTTATCCGGGTTATCAAGTAGCTTTACGGCGGTGTCTAACATAGCCATAAGCTTTTTACCTTGCGCGGTAATATCATTGGGAAATAATGCTTTTAGCGAAGGGTCCATTTCAAACAAGGTGGTATAAAATATTTCAGCCGCTTGTGGCGCGATAGGTAATACTTTGTTCCAGCTCTCTTGCACTAAACTTATTTGTTTGGGTGTCATAAGTTACTTTCCTGTTTTGTTATTTTTTGAACAATTGCTATTGTTGTTAATTCGATGGTTATAAGCTATTTCTCGTTTAGTTATTAATGCGATAGCTATGCGCTTGATAAGGTTGGTGCCGCATTGGTCTGGTCAAGATTGTTATCAATCTTTGAGTCGCTACTTGCAATGGCTTTTTCTTCATGGCTAGTCACACAATACAAGTCATCTTCATTTAAGAGTGAATCACTATCGAGTAGGATAATTAGCTTGTCATCCACTGAAGCCAAGCCTTTTAAAAAACAGCCGTCGATATTATTACCAAAAGCAGGCGCTTGGCGGATTGATTGGCTAGTAAATTTGTAAACTTCTGAAACAGCATCAACAACAATACCTACCACCATAGTGCGGGACTTAGATTGCTGACGTAAAATAATAGTGACGGTTTGTTCACTGTAATCAAGCGCGGGTTGGCCAAAACGTAAACGCAAATCAATGATAGGTATGATCACGCCTCGAAGGTTGATAACACCTTTAATATACCCTGGCTTATTAGGCAGTTCAGTCACAGAGCTCCAGACTCGAATTTCTTGTACACAGAGTATGTCAACGCCATACTCCTCTCCTTGAAGTATGAAGGTAAGATATTCTTGTTCTATATCTGCCATGATCTTTCCTTTAAACAAAATAGTGTATTTATTACTCTTCAAATGACTCGCAAGCTAAAATAAACATTAACTTTGCAACTTATGCTTTTCTATTTTTTGTAGATGAGCAACATTAAGCACTGTTACCACCTTATTTTCGCTATTAATTAAACCGTCAATGTACTGAGGTCCCACACAGCCGCCAAACGCAGGTGCGGGTTTTATATCAACGCTTTCAACATTGAGTACATCTGATACCGCATCAACAACAAAACCAATAGTGCGCGATGATCCTTCATTTTGATAAGTCAAAACAATCACTACGGTAGTTTCTGAATAACTCGCGGTGCCAATTTGAAATTTAAGCCGTAAATCAACAATAGGAACAATAATGCCTCGCATATTGATGACACCTTTAATATAACTGGGAGAATTAGGGATTTTTGTCGGTTGCTCCCAACTTCTGATTTCTTCAACGCACAAAATATCAACTGCATATTGCTCTTCTGCTAAGAGAAACGTTAGGTATTGATCACCACTGGTAATAAAATCAATACCTTCAACGGTATGCTCCCCTTCAACAGGGATATCTTGTGCCATTGCTTGGATATTCATAAACAAACCTCCGCAGCTACACTATTATTTCCGTCTGCTCTTGCCCGCTGATTTCTTTGAGCTTGCTCTAATGCCATGTGGATCATACCGGGTATATCTAATATCATTGCCACAGAGCCATCACCGAGAATGGTCGCGCCAGAAATACCGGCAACCTGTTGATAATTATCATTCAAACTTTTTATCACCACTTGCTGTTGAGCCAGTAAATCATCAACCATCAAACCAATTTTTTGCCCGTCTGCTTCAACAACAACTAATAAGGCTTTATCTATTTCTGTACATTGCGTCTCTAAGTTAAACATCTTATAAATAGGTAATACGGGCACATTGTCATCGCGTAATCGATAAAGCACCATATCGCCTGAAACACGGTTAATGAGCGTATTATCAATTTGTAATGATTCAACAATTGAAATGAGTGGAATGATGTAGGTTTCACTGCCAACTTTGACTAATTGACCGTCTAATATTGCCAGTGTTAATGGTAGGTTTACTTTGAAGGTACTGCCTTTACCTAAGTCTGATTCGACTTGAATTCTCCCTCCCAGTGATTGAATGTTACGTTTCACTACATCCATACCAACACCGCGGCCTGATATATCGGTAACTTCTGCCGCGGTAGAAAAGCCAGGTTCAAATAACAGATCATATACCTGGCTATCGGTTAAGGTTGCATTAGCATCAATTAGGCCATTATCAACCGCTTTGTTTAATACCTTTGTTCTATCAATCCCTGCGCCATCATCTTTAATCTCAATGACAATATTGCCACCTTGATGATAAGCATCTAATGAAATGGTACCTTTTTCGGACTTACCGTTAGCAAGCCTAGTTTCTTTTGATTCAATGCCATGATCAGCAGCATTTCTGACAAGGTGTACCAAGGGGTCACCAATTTGTTCCATTACCGTTTTATCTAGCTCTGTTTGCTCACCATTAATCACTAACTCCATTTCCTTGCCGGTTTTAATAGCAAGATCATGGACCAGTCGAGGAAATCGATTAAAAGCAAAACTGATTGGTAGCATGCGAATACGCATGACACTTTCTTGTAATTCTTTGGTGTTTTGTAAAAGTTGTTCAAGACCACTGGTTAGCCGTTCAACTTTTGTCATATCAAAATCATTGCCTAATTCGGACAACATAGATTGGGTAATAACTAACTCGCCGACTAAATTAATTAAACTATCAACTTTATCGACACCCACCCGAATGGATCCTAAGTCTGCTTTAGCCTTAGTGTTCGTCACTTTACCTTTATCTTCAGTCGGGCGTTCAGCTGCTACTTTAGGGGTATCAACAGTTTCTTGAATTGCTGTATTGTCTGATTGAGGCTCAATTGATAATTCATTAACTATGGGGGCATCATTTTCGGATGAATTATCCTGCCCTACTTCATCAACTGTATTGGTAATAGGCTCAATTTCTAAAACACACTCATCTTCCACCCATTCAAATATCTCTATTATTTCTGATTTATCAACTTCAGTGATTAGCGTTAGTTGCCAGTTTAAGTAAAGCTCTTGCGCATCAATATCCATTAATGCTGGTAATTCTTCAGTGTTAGCGCAAAGGGTCAAGTCACCCAATTCAGCTAAAGCACTGAAAAGGAAAATAGGATCGTTCCCCGTTTTCGCTAAGCTATGTTCAGGAATAAATGTGATCTTAAATCCACTGCCGCCGCTGGTACTGCTATCGATCTCACTTTTACTTTCGGTATCAGCTGAGGTTTCTTCTCCTAGAGTTTCAGATAATCGAGCAGAGGTCTTAGACACCTTGTCTTGATCGTAATCTTCCTGGTCTCGTGCTGCTTCAATTAACAAACGCATACAGTCGACTGATTCAAGTAAAATTTCGGTATCTTTACTGGTCACTTCTCGACGCCCGTCGCGCATTTCATCGAGTAGCGTTTCAACGAGATGAGTAAACTCAGTTACACTGTCAAAACCAAAGGTACCTGCTCCCCCTTTGATTGAGTGAGCGGCTCTAAAGATTGAGTGAATCGTTTCATTGTCACCCGCCTCTAAATTTAATAACCCAGACTCCATTAACTCGAGTCCTTCAAAGCTTTCTTCTAAAAAACTTGGAATAAATTGCGATAAATCAACAGTCATAACTGATTACCTACTCTTTCCTTGTCAAATTCAGGGGCATTATCAAGACAAAGTACTCCTACTAAAAGTACCTAAGATAAGTTCGATAGATGTTCTAATATGATTAAGTAAACTAGATAGTAATTAGATTACTTAACCACACGTTTGATCGTGGCTAACAATTTTTCCGGATTAAATGGCTTAACTAACCAACCTGTTGCGCCGGCTGATTTTCCCCGCATTTTCATGTCAGTAGAGCTTTCTGTTGTTAACATTAAAATAGGGGTAAACTTGAAGTTAGGCAATTTTCGTAACTCAGTGCATAAGCTAATACCATCCATATTTGGCATATTTACATCTGAAATAACCAAATCGAAATTACTGGTTTTCGCTTTGCTTAAACCATCTTGACCGTCTTTAGCTTCGACCGTTTGGTAACCAGCACTTTTAAGGGTAAAACTGACCATGTCTCTTATTGAGTTTGAGTCATCAACAACTAACACTTTAGTCATACGGTTTTCCTCATCGCTTCATAAATTTTGGATAATTACACTTTCTTATCAAAGACAACATCTCAGTCCATTATGTATTGCAATAAAATGGCATCGCTGATACCAAGTTGTTGAATGCTTTCTTTTAGAACACTGGATTTGGATTGCCACTTAATTTCTTTACCTTGGGCAATAATGTAGGTCACAACGGCGAGGATAAATTGCACACCAATAGTATCAATACGTGTTAAATCACTATCATCGATAGCAATAACATCTAGGTCATCTATAAGTGGAATTATTTGAGCTTGGTACTCATCAACTTGAGCAATTGTTAAGTCACTGGGAAATTTTATCATTTTCAAAAAAATCCATATTTATTATTATATTATCTTGTGCTTTAAAGCTTATGACAGATTTACTGGAATGCAAGAAACTATAATAAATTTTTCACAAATAATATAAGACATTGAAAAAACTATGATTTTTAATTAGTCAAATCAATGGTTATTAGATGAAATGTTAACTTTATTGCTAGTACAAAAAATGAAAAGTGCAAGAAAAATAATCTTTTCTTACACTTTATAAGGAGTTACGCTGTAGGTAGATTCGATTTAACGCTCAAAGAAGCGTGATTTACCGTGGTAAATAAAAAACCATCACTATGCAAAATATTGCGATTAGCCAGAACGCTTTGACAAAGAATTTTACTTTAATATTTCTATCATTTGGGTGTTTATCAGGTA